>ENA-UOTZ01001442-UOTZ01001442.1-compost-metagenome-genome-assembly--contig:-NODE-1442-length-16107-cov-8.098565_pt1 | contig 16107 bp, 13 predicted proteins | sample MGYA00238144_ERZ746983 | MGnify/ENA primary metagenome ERZ746983 (study PRJEB28759, sample SAMN06268863) | compost metagenome | isolation source: single cell | place: USA: California, Emeryville, Joint...
GCTTGATAGATCGATAGTAAACAACGCCTCTCCACAAGATATGCCAACGACATTAAGAGAAAGTAAACTAATAAGTACAAGAAGAAAGTCACTTGCAGAGATGGAAAGAGAGAGTGAAATAAGCACTAACAGATTACGTAGAAAGTTGGAAAAAGGAATAACTGAAAATTTGGTTGCACAAGAATTGCAACGGGAAAGTCTCATTTTGGGGCAAGAATATGATCGAGAGGATAATTTAATAGCTATAACAGCTCCTTACCAAATACGTGATCGAAATTACCATTTTGCTCTCAGAGTCGAAAGCTACATGGAGTTCTTAAACAAAGTGAACTTTTCAAACATGTTGTTTGTTGTACCGTTGCAGCGAGTAAGACCTCAAACCTATAAGTATCACGTGAAGAAAGGAAACAACCATATTTTGATCAAGAATGCTTTTATTCAGCGCTGGTGGTGGCAGCCCGTTGAAATTGGAGACGGGAAGTCATATGAAAATATTAATTTTCTTTGGAGTCCTTGGAGGGTTAACGATTTTATTAATGTTTTGAAAAAACCCGACTTTGGTCAAGTTTCAGGAAACAAAGATGAATCACTCCTTGAAACAGCAGTGTCTTCCATCATTGACCTAGCAGAAATGGATAGATATGATGACCCAATTACCAAATGGGCCAAATCTAAGATCATGGAGGAACGCCAAGGGAAAGATGTGGAGAATTCTATCGATCTAAAGCTTTATGCAAACCTCAAACGAATCTACAATAGCATTGACTTGAAAAATATGGCCCTATATGAGCAACTATGCGGAGTGTTGACAAACCGTATGGACCGAAAAAACCAAATTTTTACGGAAGAATGGAAGAAGACTACAAGCAGCCACTCAAAATATCAATTCACAAGAGTAGCAGAGACTCTTCCCAATAAAATGTCTAATCATTTGGAGAATAATTTCCTTCTAAGCAATAAGAAAGCTCTCTTTTTGAATCTTCGGCAATATTACCTTTCACAGAAAATGGATCCTTTCGACTTTATACCATTAACTTTCCATATTCGCACAGGCTTGGATGACCCAGAATTTGCAAGGTTTAAAGAGTATTACAATGAAAAGCAGCAAGATCCGAGTGAAAAGAATGTTTGGATTGTGAAACCTGGCGAAAATACGAATAGAGGAGTAGGAATCACTATTTGTGAGAATCTGAAGGAGATCGAGCAAATATTGACAGAGGATACTGTACAACATAATGGCAAGCCCAAGACCTTTATCGTGCAAAAGTACATTGAAAAGCCGTTGCTATATCAGCGCAGGAAGTTTGATATACGCTGCTTTATTCTCATCACATCAATAAATGGCATTCAGAAGGGATATTGGTATCAAGATGGTTATATAAGAACCTCATCATCAGAATTTTCGCTGGAAAATCTTGGGAACAAGCAGATTCATCTCACAAACGACGCCGTGCAGAAAAAAAGTGAGGAGTATGGAAAACATGAGTCAGGAAATAAGGTACTGCTCGATCAATCCATTTGGTATTAAATTTGTGGGATGGTTTATAGGTTGCTTATGCTGACCTCCAAAAATACCTTGACATGACTATGCCTGAGAAAAAAATCAACTTCATGGGTAGTATCTATCCTCAGCTTAAGGTAACGATATAGAGCAGCTTTCTTATTAGTTCTCATGTTTTCAAAGAAACTCGCGCTCGATGCAATCAGCTCAGTATTTGGAAGGCTAGACCCTCACCGCAGAGAATTCAGTTTTGAGGTAAATAAATCCAAAATTCTACATTTGGTCTTATTAACCCCCTATGCATTGAAGCTCTTTGGCCTTGACTTTATGATCAATGAGAATTTAAGACCTTATCTGATCGAAATTAATACTAACCCCTGCCTTGAGCTCTCTTCACCATTGCTTGCTAAAATTATACCGACGATGATTGAGAATCTATTCAGGTTATACAGTTTGTATTGCATTAGTATCGAGCATTATTTCCTAATATAGATTGGTTATTGATCCTTTGTTCCCACCGCCATTAGAATGGCCTTCTTCTCGAAGAGGATGGGTGCCAGAAAATTGTCTGGAAAACAACAAGTTTGAGTTATTATTCGATGAACGAGGAGCAGATATTCCAAAATTTGGCTTAAACACCGCGAATCAGCACCTAGGTAATACATTGGGTGTATATCTTCATAGCTCACATAATTCTTCTTAAAGGACAAATCATTGATGAATGTGAAGAGGACTTCGATACCGAACTTATGGAATGACTAATGTTATAAGAATGAACTCAATTAGATTTTCTCTAAATATATTAACTTTTTTTCTCCCTCTCATGATAAATGCTACTTAATATTATATTGGTTCATTTTAATAATTTTTTATTAATTCGTCCTAATCACACATGTTTACTTGTAAAATCAGGGATTTTCTTTCCTCCAAATGAAGATGTAGTTTTGATGCAGCGGAAAAACGCATATTATTGAAAAAATTAATAACTTTCTTTAGTTTGTTGACTTGATAGACTTCCTTATTTCCATCGTTTGAAACACATACAGCTTAAAATACAAAGCACAAACCAAAAAGATGCATAAACTGAGCTCACTCTTCCCTAAATTAATTTAAACTAACAAATTTCTTCCTTTTCGAATTGTTGTCCAATCTCCTAAAATTGAAAGCGATGTACATTACAATTATGCAAATAAATTTTATAAAATTAAAATTCAAAAAAATGTTTTGGTAGCACGAAGCTCAAGATGTGCGGACTCATTGAAAACAACGAACAATAGTATCATCGTCCTTTGGATCTCCGACTCAATTTTTAGTGAGGAAAGACTTAATTGGTTTTATTTTTTGTGATGCACGTTAGCTCTTTAGATCACCTCGTGATGCAGTCGGAACCTTTCCCTTTAGTGAATCAAATTGTTCTCGTAATGGTTATCAAAGCAGATCAGCAAAGATCAACAATGGCTTACTTTTTGAGTAATTCCAATCCATCAAACTCAGCAAACTTGGATAGAGTTTTTGTGTGTATGAAGATTATTTTGATTCCAAAATTCCTCTTACTTAGCAGTTCTTCTTTTGTCTTCGCAACGGACATCAAGAGCTCACAATGTAAAAACACTCTCAGCGATTATTGTATTGGTAAAATTCTGAAAATCACGACTAAGCTTCTAATATTGGCGCTTTTCATTTCTATTCTAATTAATTTCAAAGATTCATTTATCACTTCAAATTATCTTGATACTTCCAATCAATTCATCTAAACAACTATTCGAGTTTCCTGACTAAGATTAATCGAATTCAAAGAATATCAACTAATTTCATAATTAAGACAAATGATATGTATTTCAAATCACATACTAACTCACATTGGTGTTAAATGCTGATGTGATTTAGTTAGTTCAAAGTAATCTATCTTAAATGACCATCGTAATTAAAGAAAAGTGAAAAGTAATTTCTATAGGCTTTATTGAAATACAAAATTGGTTCAAAAGTAGTTTAATTTTAAGAGTAATTTTTCCTAAGTCAGCAAAGTACCTTCTCTTTGCGAAATTTCGCATTTCGAATTTTACTAGATGTTCATAGCGTGTAGTAGACCTTAGTATTTGAAAATGGCTCTTAACAGCAAAGGCTCAGCCAGATCTACTCATGCAGCAGACATAATTCATTTCTCTAGATCACGAAGCTCTATCAAAGCTTCTAATTTTCCGCAATTTCGTTTTTCTAGTCTCACAATATATAGTAATTTCTTTCTAATAGGGCAGCCTGTTAAAAAAGAACCGTTTATGAGACGACAAAACGCTTCCTACCGCTATAAAAATAATAGCTTTTCGCGTAAATTAAAAAAACACCTTAAACAAACAAAATTTTGGTGATGGAGCACTATTTAAGACCAAGGTCATCGCTATATCAATTTTCTCTTTGACTGCTAAAAACAGGGCATTATTAAATCTAAAGATTCAAAGAATCTATTTCATGCTTTTCTTTCTGAAAGCCTAGCGGAACATATTTTTTCCTCCCATTCACATCTTGAATTTTCTGGAAAGCGAGACGAATTTACTGTAAATGCCTTTTGAAGTTTGGGGCAGTTTCATCTCTGTTTACAAGTCACTTTTTCTGATCTAGCGAATGCTGCTGGCTGGTTTTTGTGCTGGAGTAAATAACCTTTGTTATTCAAGAAGGCAACCGAAAACAACCCATTCTGCATATCCAAAGTGCTATATTCTACTGGAAAGGTCGTAAGCTACTATTCTGAGTCTCAAACATTGAATATTATGTGCCTCTCTTAGTTCCTCTCTACGACTCTGTCCCTTCCTTTCTACTTCCAGATTGAGCCGCCCAAGTTGGTCTATTTTCATGGTTAGAACTAAGAAACATACTAAATTCATTTTAGAATTAGATTAACCATTTAAACTTAGTTGAATCGTTTAAACATCTAAGGCACCTACTCCAGATCATAGCTCTTAGACCTCTATTGAGTGATATTTTATTTTTGGTAAAACCGCTTATTGATAATATTGATTTCAAATCAATAAATAAATTAAAACAAGTGTGTAGAAAATGCAGAGGATAATTTGTTGTTCACAGCCGAAACGAAGAACTAGGTAATCTTAACATTTTCTTAAAGTCTTTTAAGTATCGTTAAGGCATCGACCACCACCTGCAGGGACTACAATCCTATTCGATCAGCTGCTAAAATTTCATGTGAAGCTTACAAATATCAAAGGAAGAGATATTCCTATCGTAAAATTCAATGATTTGTTTTGACTACAACCTTGTTTATGTACCAAAGAATTCTTCATATCTGGAGTTCGATTTTGGAGATGATACAGTTTGCAAAACGCCTCCGATGTCATTTGCTGAGACAAATTATCATGTAATTAAGCAGATTTTGGAGTAACCTTATGCAATTCAGTGGAACTACAAAGAAGAGTTCGAATTTCAAATTAACAGGAAACATTTGAAAACAACCTATATGAAACTGGTAAAATACCGAGATCTATTGGACATCATACTGATTTACCCAGACACTGTTCGATAAAGATGGCAAGGCACTCGCATCTTCAGATATTAACCTTTACGAGACCGTAACAGGTCCCGTTCATCATGATGTGGCTTTGCATAAGAATTCGGTATGTGCAATCAAGTGAATTCTGAGCTCACTCAGCAAATTTGTTCTTTTTGTCAGAGAAAAATAGACTCTCGTATCACGTTCGATTTAAAAATGTCACAACTCATCACGATGACGCTAAAAACGCTAAAGATTTGCTGCTTACTTGCAGAAAATCCAAAAGAGAGAGAATATAATTACTCATTGAAGATGATGGGGCATTTGCGTGACTTCAGTAGCGAACATTCAAGCAATATCAAAAATCCTCTCTTTAAGCTTGCCGCAATCCATGAGAAGAAAGAGGAAATCCCAGAAAATTACTCTGCAAAGGAAATTGACGAAGGAAAGAGAATCAAAATTAAGAATTATTTTTCGCCTCCGGTAAAAGAGAATAACACAAATCAGAAGCCTCTTTCTAAGCAAGATGGTGATAGTCCATCACCTTTCACTGTGAATTGGCAACAAAATATCAAAGGAAAGGCTCCTCTCACTCGAGGCAAATCGCAGTTAAATTGCGAGACTCCGAAGGTGGACGAAGACATTTCCCCCATAAGAAAAACTTATTTCGTCAGGCAAGAGAGTTTGCTGTCTGATGATCAATCTTCACCTACAAAACATGATAACATTGCGAAAGAGCCTCTTAGAGAATTTGCTTGGAACTATGAAGCTACAGATCGAGATGTTCCCAAATTGGAAGTAAAATTTATAAAGAATTCAGCTGAACGAGAGTTTGATAATGCCATCTTACATTAGGTACAAATTTCAGGGTATGAATTTAATACAAACAGTGTACACTTCTACCTGTGGTCGGTGAAGCATACAGAAGGCCAGCACAATAAGCCTGATACAATTTACATCGATCATAAATTGATAGGCGAATGCTACATCAGCTTGAATAAAATTTATTCAGACTTGCAACATTTGGTAAGAAAGCACACTTCGTAGCAAGAATACGATTGTGAACTTTTTAATAATTAGGGCGTCGAAGAAAATGAAAGTGAAAGTCGAGTGATCTTCAAAAAGAAAGCAGTCATTTCTGAGAAGCTGTGGCATCATGGTGTTTTTGTGGGAACTGTAAGTGATGTTAAGTTACTATCAAATTTAATAAATTTCTAATTCAGGTGGAAGGAGAGTTACTTTTAGAATACAACCCCTTCTATCGTCAGATGATCTTTGGAGTGAACACTGAATACGGAGTTCAAAAATCTGCAAAGATAGTTCTAACAAGAGAAGGGAAATCCATTTTTAACTTTTTCAAAAATACTCTGAACAAAGAGGTCAAAATTCTCAACCAATTAAAAGACACGCTTATTGAAAACGTGTTTAAAATCTCCTCAAACACAAGTGTAATTACTAAATAAATTCGTTCCACTTACAAGGGTTCAAATCTCGTATTTTAGAAAAATCAAGAAAAATTAATCGAGGATACAGCCAGCACTCTGGCGAAAATACTTGAACTATTGGTCAGCTCTCAGAAAGTAATTGAAATTATTTCCTGCTGTTCGTTATATATCCATACATTACACACTAGGAATCGATGACTGCATTTATTTACAAGAACCCAGAAGATTTACTGGCAGCTCAAAAAGTCATGATTGACCTTGCAAAGCATTTAATCGAGTCCTGCGATCAAGTGCCTCTTGCTCTACGTCCGTTGTATTACGAAAATTTAACGATGGTCATTTCAAGAGGGGAGCTGGCGCTGAATTTTATCGGGTTTGAGGAAGGGATGTATGATAATATTCTCAAGGATGACTCCAAGTCAACTTCTAAGACCCAAAGCGCGACTCTAGGACCCCTTGATCCCAAGTGCATGAGTCAAAAGATGAAAGTTGCTACCTCTTACCAAACCTTTCTCTATGAAACTCTGAGAAAAGCTCTTGATATCTTGAATCGAGATGCAAATACAGACAAAGAGCAGACTTTTGTGGAAATATTCTGCGCAATTGCTTATTTCCGAATTCCAGAGTTTAGACAGAAGCTATTGGGTTGCTTTGAAAAAGCAAATGATGCTGAAATTACAATCAATGAATGCAGAGGAAATGAATGGCTGTTGGAAAATGCTCCCGATGATAGTAAGACCAACAAGCAGGTCACCGCACTCTTCGATTGGAATAAAAATTTCTACGAACATTTGAAGGTAATAGTAGTTCTGTAAGATTGGCTAATTGATATTATGCATAATCAAAAAAAAGGGAACACTTAAAGCGGAGCAGAACGCTGATCTGTTAAAAGAGTTATTAAATGACACCAGTTGGCAAGCGAGGTTCTCGAAGCGAGGAAAAGCGTTCTTTTTCTTCATCAACGAGATGACAAAGTATGTTCATAAGACAGTTGTTATCAAAGATCACGTGCCCTGGCAGGACCTACCTGGTTACAACGTGCTTATCAGAAATTTCCTTATTGAGCTAAAAAAACGAGATGTAAGAGCTCTGCCAGAAGCTCTTATCGATACTTCAGTAACTCTTCTGCGCTACGAGAAGCTCTTGTGCACGTTTGTTACAATCGTCTACAATAAAACAAAAGTTTACGATAGTTCTACAGTATTTGCTGTTTTTGATGTTATCAACACATGGCTGAAAGCGCTTGATTCCTATCAGAAACTTATGCCAGCGATTTTTGATTACAACTTCTTCTTTAAAGGGATCTATATGATTCTTGATGGAGATCACGCTTTAAATATAGCCAAAGTGCTTTGGGTCCTTTACAACAATATCAATGTCCTGCCAGGTATATACCCCCTTTTTGGATGCCAGCTGGATTAATTCTTTTAGGGGACAGAAAACAGCAGCTTTGCGAATATCTGCTTGGAGAACGTTTTTTCAAACTCTTTTTACATTGGAGCTACAACGTGCGTCAAGTGTTTCATCATTTACTGATATTCCGAATCTACCATCAACATCGGAATTCCTCATCTACTTTGAACAATTCTGAGTAAGCTCCCCTCTCCTTTGATATGTTTTTACCAATTCTCTTAGTGATCTCAAAAATGAACTTCAGCTTTACAACCAGAAAAGGAGCAATTTCACCAAATCTGAACGTAATGTGCTCATTAATGAGTACATCAATATGGAATATTCCCAATGCATGACTATCGTCGAGAATGCGAGGAAAAAATTAGCGGAAGAGATACAAAAGGAAAATGTAGCTTCTCGAATGAAAGTGGGAAAAAGTAAATACAGCAAACTCAAAGTTCAGTCATCAGCGAACTTGCTCAAGAATATTACCAGCTCCAAATCCTCACGACCTTTTAGCCCAGAATTGAGAGGAAATAGCCCAAAGAAAAACGACACAAAATCAGAAATTGGAGAGTCTTTTATTTTACTCAATAGTGATAAACTCGACATGTCGAGGGAGCCTCTAAATAGCAAAGCAGAAGGAGTTGATGATGGATTCAATCCATTTCTCTTCGACAGCGATTTTAAAATACAAAATATAAGAGATGAGAAGACTACTAAAGTTGATGCAGGAATGAATGGCCATATGCAGCCTGGGAAAGAATCTTCAAAAGATAATCAGATTACCTCGATCAAGGGACAAGAGAACCAAAGACCGAAAGAAAATTCGACAAAGCAGAAAGTCATTCGACGAAACTTCGTCTATTATGACCAGCATTGTAAAATTTCATTTTATTCTCAGTTTTTTTATTAACACTAACTAAAAACTAGCTAAAAAGTACACTGAAATACCAAAAGACCTTCTGGTATATTTGATGAGAGCGTACGATGAATTTGAAGATACGAAAAAAAGTTATTTGGGATGGGTACAAGACCTTAATTTCGAGATAGAGCGATTATCTGAGGAAGAAAGGAAGAAGTTATTGGCAAACCCACCTATTCCAGAACTTTCTGTGAGAGTGCCGTTGGATGAGGATGAAGCTGTGGCTATTCAACCTGAAGATTGGTAATTTTGTTTGAGTGTATATTAAATTACACGGTGTCTATTAATATTTTTGTGGTGCTATGCTTGCTGCGAATCGCTCAAAAGCGTACCCTATTTAAGTTCTCGTTAACAAATTTCCAATACATCAACAGGAAAATCTGTGAGCAATATTGTTGTCTTTGTTTTCTCGGTCAGATTTATGATGAATATATTTTGGATTGGCTTTCATAACAGAAGAACATTTAGAAAATACTGTGATCTCTTTCGAGTCAGACTACAAAGTGAATGCCATGAGAAGTGGTTGTTGATCTACTTTCAATCAACTCTCTGACTGTTCCAAATGAAAGCATGCACTGAGGTTCAGTTGGCAAGAAATAATGCAAGCTCTGATTGTACCAGACTATTTTGTTTTGAATCAAATGTAATTCGAATTATTGAGAAGGAGCGCAGCCATCAAGAAAACTCCAAAAATTCCTTCATCTTATGCAGATGTTAACTCTGAAAGCCCCCAAAATCTTAGTTGTATCAGAAATCATCTAAGAATTAACTGGTTGTTGCTAAATAGATACATACATTTTCCAATATTACCGAATCCCTACGTTTTTCAACGCATCAATGAGATCTCTAGGAAGACATTGTCAGTCTCTAATCAAGTGAGATTAAACTTGAAGAAATTGATAGAATTTGTTCCCTTCCTTGAGAAACTTCGATTATTCTCTCAGCCATTAAAACGGTTCCTCATTAATTTTTTAGTCTCTTTTAATTCTCAATTGGATAAACACATTGAATAATTGGATAAAATTAAATGCTGTTGGTATATCTAAACGAATTTAAGGTATTTTTTTAAAAGCCAATCTCTGACTCACAGACAACTTAAAAAGGAGAAATCTGCAATCTTGAATTTAGTAAATTACAATGGGTGCCTTTTTGTGTTCTTCCTACAGAAAACTATCATTAAAAACTCATGTATCAATTCGGTCATTTTCAATGAATCATCGTTATATACTTGCTCTTTGGGAGGCTAATAATATAAAATAACGAAGGCAAATCCTCAGAAAACACATATTTCAGTAAAGTATCAATGTCTGTAACGTTTAATTATTTTTTCACTTTCTTAACTAGGAGGTCCTTAAAATCTGATTCATGGACTACTTTCTTAAATAGAATTTGACTTGAACCTTCCGATTTCTTTTTCTTTTTCAATGCTTTAAATCTCTTAGAGAAAAGAGTCCCAACCAAGGAGTTTAACTCATCCTTCCTAATCAACGTCCAGAGGACTTTTGGTAAGTGCACCTCCAAAATGCTCTTTTTCAATAGAACTTCGAATCTGACGTTGATAGTGGAATGAAACAAGGACTCCCTTTCTTGATAAAGTTTCTTTATTAGTGATGTTTCCACTTGCTTTCCGAAAGTTTTTGGAATTCTGATTTTCACTTCTTTTAAAGCAACTTCAATAACTTTATCAAAGTATTTTTTTTGAAGAAGAGAGTTGGACAGAAATTTCCTATTGTCCTCTTCCAGGACAAATTTTGCAAATTTTGAGATCTTTTCAGAGGAGATCTTGATGAATTTACTGTTAAAGAAGTGGCTCAGCAAATATTGACTCAGTTCTTCAGAATCGGAGAAGTCTTTCCAGAGCTGAGTGAACTCTTTTTCGCTTAAGATTGTCGGATATTTTTTCAGTAGAAATTCTACAATATTTTTTTGAATGTTGTGATACACAAGGCTCCTTTCAGGAACACCTTCTGTCTGTAATTTCGCCAGAGGTACAAACCCTGAATTCATTATTTCAAGAGATAAATAAAATTGGGGGGTGCCAAGTTCATGACAGTTTTCCATCATCACGTTGGTGTATTGGATTCGCTGAGATGGAATCTCGAAAACTCTTTGGAGCAAGTCGCACAATAACTCTCCTACTGTTGACCTTGAGTCGACTTTTAGGTTGTGATTATCGTTCTCTCGTGGCGTGCCTGCCAATAAGTAGATGTTAAAATCAATAGCTTCATTAATTGGCAAATTCCGACTTGCAGAGGATAGGAGATCAGACGTGAACATAATCTCTTTGAGGATGAGGTCGTGGGAAAATATTGATTCGAAGTCAACATTTTTCAATGCAGTGAGGGTGCCCATACGATCACAACTTGCTTCGAGGAGCCCCAAGTCAGTGTTAGAACTCAGGAGGCCCGCACAGGATCGAGACTCTTCGATTAAGCAAGAATTTGAACTGTTAGGTAGCATCAATTCTTCCTTGTACTCATCTTCCTCAGAGACATCATTCTCAAGATTAAATTGATGATTTATTTGAATATCCTCGCAAATTTCATTGCTGTGGTCAAGTTTTCGATTGCTGGTTATCATAACTGTGCAAAAAGGTTCACTGACTTTCAAGATATTTACTAAATGAATAAATTGGAAGGTTGGCAGTCTAATTAAATTTGAAAAATACTATAAATATGAATCATCACTCTCGCTATAGTAGATTTTAATTTGGATGACGTACCGATCACCTGAGTCAAAGAAGGATTGTAAAAGGGTGGATTCTTGTTGGGAGAAAGAGTGGAAGATACGTTTCAAATCAATTTTGAGTGTTAGGTCGAATATTTCGAATTCAACTATGGGAATTGGTCAACTCTAGGTAATCTTCAAGATATGCTTTTTTTGGTTAAGAATTGAATCATTTCTCACAGGAATTTTATAAAAAATGATTGGTCTGGGCTGATTTTGGTGAATGGTCGAAATAAATTATCAGTAGTAGTTCTTCATTCTGCATCCAGCGTAATTCTTCAAAACTTAAAAAAGTATTTTGGATGAGACTCAAATTAATTCGATTAATTCATGATTCTAATAAATTATATAGGCCTCATCCTGCCACCACTCATTTGATTATGTACATTCCAGAAGGTTTAAGAACCTTTTTTGGCAATACTAATTACGGATTCAAGTCAAAATTTATAATCTTTGGAAGTTCTCTCGAAAGAGATGGCAAAGTAAATATATATAAATGAGCACGCCAGAAACAACAGAAACGCATTTTCAAGAGAGAGAATTTATCAGCAACCTTGAATACAATGACGGGATGATGAGTTTTGAAGAAGGTCTCCGTCGGATTGACCTCATTGAAAGGATACAATCAAATTCTGATCTCAACAATTGTTTGTGCTTTGCTCAACTTCGTATCCAGCCTGAAAAGTGTTTTTTTGGCGATGCTTCCAGCGACGAAGAGATGAAGAATGACAAGAAACGGAATACCTTTCCTGACACGGAGAAGAAGTCGTTAGTTAAGATAAAAAAATCAATGAACCTAATAGCAAAACATCAGGGCCTGTCCAATACTATGGCCCAAAAATCGATTGCTTTCAATGATTCGACACCCTGGCGAGAAGAGTTCATTGAGATTATGGTTCCTTATAATAATTAACGAGTATTTTATTCTTGGTGTGTTAACTCCGTGTTTGAGAGAGAAGGGATGTTTTTCTTTTCTTTTCTCATGCCTTTCTTAGTCTCAGTGAGTAAGAGGACCCGATATTCATTTTCTTTCGCATTTGTTTCATCATATCTGTTTTTTTTCAATTAGTAACGGATTAAAATAACAGTTAACAAATTTCGTTAATGCTGAGTCAAGTAGTATAATCAACCACACATGTTTGATCGGTCACAGTGGTATACTCGGTACGAGTAGGACGGATTGTTCGGGTCACATAGTCCGTTTCGTGGGCATATGAGATTTCTGTAACGAATTCGGTCGTGGTGACACAAGTAGTACTGGTTGTGTACTTAGTTTTCGTGGTGAAAACTGTGACACATGGAGCCAATTCGCATCCATGAGAAGAAGAATCACCTCTATAGTCGTCATTTCCACCGTATCTTCCATATCCATTGTTAGTCATTCTTCTACTCGCTGAGGTAGCACACACAAGAGAAAGTCCCAACAAAGCAACAATAAGGATACTTTTTGTCATCTTGAGAAAATATGAGAATTTTGTATCAAATTCGCTAATTAATTTTGTTATGATATTGATTGGTGGCAGCTTGTTTAAATAGATAATCATTCACTGAAACTCATTTCTTGCTTTTCAGACGTTTATCTTTTTCGAGCTAGCCTTGAGTAGTTTACAAGCGAAAGTGGCTTTCTGATAAAACCCGATAATATCCGAGGAGCAACAATTTTCAGTCCTCAAATATTGTCCAGCAAGGATAGTCAGTGGCAACCAGCTCGTAGAAGATTTCAACTTTCTTTTGACTCTAGACAGCATTTCGAAGTAGTTAACATGGAGAGAACAATGAGTGACATAATTTGGTAATCAAATGTCTGAGGCGGAACTTCCCTATTAACATAAAGTTAGCCTACCCCAAAGCTGGTAATAAAAAACTCATAAATTCTTTGAGTTTACTCTGTTATGCTTAGTAAAGCCGGACCGGCCTTTCTGATATTGTCTCATATGAGCATCATTTATACAATTCTTCAATACTACCCCTAATTCAACTTTTTTGCAATTAGCTTATCACCTAAAAAAAAAATATCGCAGCTGAAAGGCTTCGGTCAGAGAATGTAGCACTTGCATTAACTGACTCCCCATTACATTTAAGGAGTTTATACGATTGCAGATTTCAGAATTTCGTCGTGTTGAAAGATAAAGCATTATTGATGGATCGATAAAACAAAAAATCTCAATGTATTAATGAGCACGACTCAATTTAACTTTATGCAGAACTTACAAAAGATAAAATTACTTATACCATCGTTGCAATACATTAAAAAAAAAACTTCGAGAGTTGTATTTCATTTCTATCAATACCCTTGCCATTATCAATTGTCTCTTCTAACAGCCAGAGCTTGACCCGTAATCGTTACATTTAGTTGGTTTGGTGTTACATGTAGGTGTGGCAGTGAGGGTCACATAATCAGTGCACGTTGTGTAAACTGGAACTGTAGTGCAAATTGTAGAGGTACAGTAGTCTGTAACACGAGTACGATCAGTGACAGTAGTGAATCGAGTTTTAGTAATACAAGTCGGGATAGTAGTGTAATCTGTAGCAAGAGTGTAATCTGTCACTGTAGTGTATTTCGTCTTCGTGATACAAGTCGGTACTGTGACATATTGCGTAGCGAGAGTGAAGTCAGTTACTGTTGTGCAAACTGTATTTGTCACACAATCCGTAATTGTAGTATAAGCGGTTTCCGTTGTGCACACAGTCTTAGTCATAGTCGGCTTTTCACATGGTGATTCTTTGCAACCAGCAGAAGAATCACCACCATTCCCTCCATGACCTCCATTTCCACCATATCTTCCGTTGTAACCGTACCCTTCATTATCACCATACGCGCCATAATCTTCATTGCCATTGCATCCTCCATTACTACCATAGCCCCACCGACGGACTCTGATTGATGTAACAATTGCAATCAAGAGCAACAATAGAATAATTGTAAAGATGTTCTTGTTCATCGTTTTTAAAGAAAATTGATAAATTAGTAGATTGGTTTTGCTATTGTATTGATGGGTGCCAGCCTCTTTAAATAGGAAACAACATCAGTGATCTACTGAAAATAGTTACTTGCTGACCATATGTTTATCTATTTTGAGCTAGCCGTGATCAATACAGTAAACGGTTTCTGAAAAATTCTGGCCAACACTCAGATCAGATAAGTTTAAGAGCATTAAGGATGCCGAAAGAGCGTGACAAATCAAAAGCATAGCCTCGAAATTATCACAATACATGTGATGTTTCCACCAATTTAGTATTCGAATTATTTAATGCCTAAATTTTCTATCAGGCAATTGATTCAACCTGAATTTTATGACAAACGTAATGCCTTTCAAATAAACCATAAACATAAATTGATTTTGTTGAAGGATGATTTCTATGGATCTAAATTCACAAGTAGATAGTAGATAATAATAACTCCTTTTTTCCGCAAGCCATTGATATATGCCCTGATTTGGATTCTTGGACTTACTGTCTTGTATCTCAAGCAACGAATTCAGTTAAAATTTTGATGCAAATTGCCAGTAAACTTTAAAATTTTTAGCTTTTAATTTGTTCATAAAACTGGCAAGTGACCTGTTTTGTTCCTGAAACTGATTAAGCAAATCAGCACTTCAAGCAGCAATTTCGCCCAGGAAGAGAATGAATTTTTCATTTGAATAATTCGAGGAGATATTTTTTTGCAGCCATGAAATTACTCATCAAATGAGTTCACACATTAAATAAGCCATAGTTGTTTATTTAAAAGTTATCATTCATGAGCCTCACTGAGAAAAAAATATTTGAAGCTACTGGATCGAGGCGTTTTGGAATTGAAATATTTTTAAATGCATAGCACACAAACACACCAAACAAGAAGTGCCATATTTTAGTATATATAGATATAAGTAGTAACCAATACAAAATTGACAAAGGCAGCGCTATATCACTGCTTGCCTAAATGGCCTATATATTACGATTGCCTCTACAGAAAAAAGCTTCTTACTACCATTAACAATTTAAGATAACGAAGAGCAATGTAGATTGTTCTCTCTCGCTCTCTCCATCTGAGTGCTCTGTCTCAGGTAGAGACACTATTGGGCTAGCTTTGTACCTTCTTGAGCAGTTCCTTTGGATCCCGACGCAACAAAAAATGCTCGACTAGAGTTTTTTTCTGAACCTTTTATATTAAAAGCCACACCATCACAGTGAATCGGAGTTGTTGATTTCACTTTATCGAATATGTTGAATTTAGATTCATTATTAACTTTGGGATTATTCGCACTGTTTATCATAAATCGTAAAAATATCAAACATTCTTTATGTTCCTCTCCAATAATTTCCAGTACTGCCTTGTTTTGTTCTTCCAAGAGCTGATTGGGATTACTGCTGCTTGTGACTAATATTTTCAATTTCTCAAATCTCTCCTCTCCAATTCTTTCCTTGATAAAATGGCCAAACAAAAGCGACCTATGAGGTGACGCTGGAGACAATGGGTTGAATATTTGGTCTGAAAACATGAAATTTTTCTGTGTAGATTTACTTGAATACGGTCCTTTCTCTGTTTGTTTATGCCCGGGAAGCTTACTGTTTTCATTACCAGCTTGTAGTTCCCCAGCAGCCATGTTAGAATTGATATTCGTGTCCATCGGCTCAA
>ENA-UOTZ01001443-UOTZ01001443.1-compost-metagenome-genome-assembly--contig:-NODE-1443-length-16090-cov-3.882408_pt1 | contig 16090 bp, 8 predicted proteins | sample MGYA00238144_ERZ746983 | MGnify/ENA primary metagenome ERZ746983 (study PRJEB28759, sample SAMN06268863) | compost metagenome | isolation source: single cell | place: USA: California, Emeryville, Joint...
CTTGGCTTCTTCTGAAATAGATGCATAAACGGCCCTTTGGTCGTATTGCTCACTGCTTTCTGGTCGGATAGGATCCATATCGGTTGGTTTTCGCAAAAAATCATCAAATATGTCATTCATATTATGCCCTTCTATTCCTTGGTACTTCGAATGGTAAAATGTGTCCTCAAAGTTGCCTGTAGGTTCGTAATGACGTGCTGAAGGTTCAAAGGAAGCGTCAGGAAAAATATTCTGGTGATTTTGAGGGAAAGATTGATTTAGCGAAGCATATTTATCGATATTATCGTCCTCCAGTGCTATACGCCTTCTAGAAATTGTCTGTAATGATGGATTGCTGCTATCCATGTCTGAAAAAATAACTGTCTCCTTTGTAAACGATATAGTCTGACTGCGCTAGTTGTTTTACACTCGGAGCTGGTCTCCTTTTTTTGGTGAATTGATTATACTTCGAAATTTTAATACGCTCTGGCAAAAAATTAATCAAAATCCTGACCATTGCGACCGAAATTAGAACAGCTTACTGGCCCAAAAAAAGAACGATCTCAGTAGCTTAAAAGTAGGCTTCTTTAAAAACTACACTCGTCAGAAATCGCCTTACATTACACTACAATTGCCTCACAAAGTCCCAAATTGATCCAGCTCTGAAATTTTTCTAAATCTTAGGGTTCAGATCAACTCGGCTGACCAATAAACGCATTCTTTTCAGTATTGTTCGCAGCGTCGAATAATGCTTGATAAAAGCGATTAACCAACAAAAAACTTGTTAAAAGAAAGCAGTTGGCATTCAACTAGCCGAGCATTGTGAGATGTTCCTAATTAATGAATGAATTTAAGTAATAAGCAAGAAAAAGAGGAAAGAATTAATAGTTACGCTGTGCTTTAGAAATTTCTTTGAGTTTACTTGGATTGCTTCCTATTATTTTGAGGATTTGAAACTGTTGTGTCGAAATTCTCTTTTCTATTCATATGGTGGTAATGGAGCTCAGAATAGTTCACTCGTTTTAAGATTAGCAGTTTGAGAAGTTGCTTTGATGATGGAGAGAAGTTGCGAAACACGTGATTTTGAATCAGCTTTCGTTCCTACCTTCAAGAAGAAGGTTCTTACACTGCTTGGTGAGGTAGCAAAGATGGCCTTTGTTTTTTCTTCTGATAGGAGATTATTTCTGAGTCCCATTTTTGTTGTAGCGTTGCAAACGGATGACCTTTTCAAATTTACTTACCAGAATTTGATGTGGCGCGTGAGTGCCTGACTGGCCTAGGACATTTTTTTCCAGTACTTAAAGGCGATTCTCCGATAACATTCAGTGTTTCAGCTTGCAACGCTCCTGGGAAGTTATCGTACGTCATCTCCAACCTTTCTCCTTCGGCGTTTTTGTGGTTGCCCCAAGCATTTTAGTGGTCTTTTGATCACTTCTGGATGAAAAAGTTGACTTCGTGGAATCTTAATTCAAGAGTATTGAGGGCTGTACTTGAAAGAGTGTTGTGTTCCTCCCTCGATACAGGTGAATTAAACTGTTTTCGCTGGAATCCTTTTCCCTTCACTTTTTTTGGTGAGAAATCGGTCACTCAAAGGCAATGAATCTTCAAATTGGATCTGATGTTCATAGCCACAAGCGTCTAACTTTCTAGATCTGTTGATCGCTCTTTCAATAGACTTGCTCTTAGAGCCAGGATTTCTCGTTCTCCTGAACATCTCTTTGATTTTGAGTGATCTCGTCCCGGTATTTCATAAAATTCAACGCAGCTCTTATTTTTAGTTTGATCCTTGACAACCCAACAGCCTTCATTCTTATCTTCTTGCTAGAGCTAGGCTCTTTCTTTCTTAACTTTCATTTAAGATACTTCAACTAGACACCTGGTTAGAGTTTGTAAAGGCGTAATATTTGGGTCGGCACTCTTCTTCTGCAGAAATAGATAAATTTGTCTCCTCTGAGAAATCGATGGCAATTGAAAGAGATACCGCTTTGTTATTCATTTCAATGTTGAAAGGTAAGTTAAGAGATTGGAACTCTTATGAAAGGGAACGTATTAGCTGCTGTTGTCTCTGTTAAGAGACTGACAGAGAATATTAAATCCCCTCTTAAATTGTTCCTATTTTTTCCATGATGAACTTACCTTCTGTCAAACTTGATAAACTTGATTGGTCTCCGATGATCGCTCCCACTTCTTTGCTGGAGTCTATCACGTTCTTGTCATTTTTGGTGGGCCTATAGTCCAATATGTTGATTTGATACATTTTTCATGATCAATTAACATTAAATTGAAAGCGAGATATCACATAATATTTTCAATTTAATTTCTTGAGTGGAAAAAAACAAAAAAACTCGGTGTATCAAGAAATTTTTTCACTGCTGGGTCACATTTTCAATTTACATCAACCTACTTAGTCAAGACCTACCTACAATAATTTTTTTACTTATACGCTTAGAACCATGAGGTTCCCGAATGGTCATTGCTAAAGATATTAAAATATAAGATGGCTGATAGCTCTTTGAAAGAAGACACAGCTTTAGGTTGTACACACAATTAGTAAGACGTAACAATGCCTTTAAGGAAACAATTGAAAAAGAACTACATAGATTAGGGTGTTTCATGATTAGCATCATCAAATTACAAACAAATGAACAGCTAATTTAAATAACATCTACACTTTTTGCTTTTGGGATATCGTTTTTTATGGCTTTTAATTCTTCATTGCAACCCTCAAAAACTATTGTCTATATTACCCTGTCAGCTGAGAGGCTCTATGAATAAATCATTCTTACGTTTGTTTCGATAGCTCGGAAGAGCGTTGGCTTGGAGGATTCTTCCAGCAGATCCACAATGTGTTTATACAAATTTAGCAAATTAATTTTGTATAAACAAAATGTTTCCAGATGCGTTAGCAGTTCTTGCTCCCTTTCATTTATTGAAGTTACAATCGAATTTATCGATTCCTAATTTCATTAATATAAAAAGCTTGCTGAGATAATTTTTATGTTTCGAATTTACCTCTTCTTTCGATTGTTTGTGTTGCAAATTATCAATAAGCTTTTCTAAATGCCCTTTCCCTTTTCTCATCACAACGAATTCTAGCTGAATCTCACCAACTTTCTGGATCTATATTGCAAATCTCATAATTCACTGAGCCCACGAGACAAATCACTCACGTTTTTCATAGTGTAGCCTTGTATTGGTTCATACGAATACGAAAACTTTGGCATTTTGATTGTTTCTCTTGCTGCGTACATGCATCCTTGCTTTTCTTTAATCTCGTTACAAATTGCGTTTCTGTTTCTTATATGCTTTTCCAACTCATTCGTGAATTTGGTTAGAATTGAAACTGTTGATTCAAGCCCTCTGAGACTGCTTTTTCTCTTCGTATAAGCGCTCTCAGCCTGTTCATGGATGTCTAGCATTAGTTTGATTAACTGCGCATTTTCGCTCTCTCTTTTAAAAACCTCACTTTCAGATTAACAATGGGCATTTGACTTGGATTAACTGAGTGATGATTTACTGTTTGAATTTTAGAAGATTGGAGCGGTTAGTTAATTCATTGTGTAAATTCAAAAAAGAATCTTCGTTGAACTCTGGAGTTTGGTTAACAACAACAAGTCGTTTTGCAAGATCTCTGCAAATCTGTAATATGGACTAGTTAAATTAGAGAGTGAGGTGTAAACAGATGGCTAGCATGGTAACTATTTACCTTTCGTATATTAGAAACCTCATTAGATAGTCGTGCTTGCTTGGAAACAAGATCTTTGTCTTTCTCTGAACGATCGGTTGAAATAAAATCAACAAAAGGAGTGCTCTCAAAAATCTCTCCGTTTTCGTATTTTATAACATCGGCTAGCTGGGTTAGGTACGTTTCTCTTATGCTTGATAAGATCCCCTTTAATTTATGAGTAAATTAGGTCAAGGGGCTATTAGCCAGAGTTTTACAATATTCCTTATCAATTCTTCTTTTTTCGACTCGCCTAGATACTGTTGCTTCCTTTTGAAATAGCTCTCTATCATTTTAACTTCAGATTTGAAAAGGTTATTAGGCAATGTTCGGGATTTTTCAAGATGTATTACCTCCGATTTGCAAGTTTTTCCGCTGATCAGCCAAAGTCGTTGTAAAAAACATCTGCAAATCCTGTCCTTTTTGAAGTAGGTTGCGGAGCTCTTGCTTTTTCAATTCTATTGCACTGGAAACGAAACAGCAGTCCCAAAATTTAATGACTTTATCCGACGAGGCTGACACGACATAATGCTCATCAGGACTAATAGCCAGACACTGAATAACACCTAGCCCCAAATCACATGATTCAATTTTTTGTTCATCAAACGCCACCATACCGACATGTGCTTGAGTGTAAGCTTTTATAAGCAGATGCTTTCTATAGTTCCAAATTTTGATAGTCCGATCCGCTGAAGCAGAAATGATGTAAGGCTCGGTGTTTAGAATCGTTACAGACGATATCCATTCTGTTTATTTGAGTTGTGAATCAGTTAGCTTTCAGAAAGAATGTCACGAACCTGTATGCGCATTGTCAAAGCATGAAACTAATTTCTGCGTCCTTGTATTCCAAACTCTCAGACAAAGATCATCCGCACCAGATACTAATAGTCCTTTTGGAATGGAGATGGCAATAGTGTTGATATCCCCTAAATTTGAATCAGTCATTCGTCTTCTAATAATATTTATTTACGAGTGTGCGCGTTAAATATCGAGAAGACATGCTGTTTGCGTGCCAAATTCCAGCCTTTTATCGTGCGGTCGTAAGAGCAAGAAATTAGCAGATCGCTCTGTTTGCCAAAAATCACAACTCGAATCCAATCTGAGCAGACAAATGCACAAAAAAAAAAACCCGATAATTAAGAGAACCGAAATGAATTATTTTTCATTACTCGAATGCGCATTTTCGAACGTATGCAGCAAAGCCTGAGTTTTGAGATCCCATATCTTCAATCGCGTATCTGATGCAGTCGCCAAATATTTTCGATTATACGCGACATCTATAATGGTCATAATTCATTCAGATTGATGATTTGAAGATTGAAGCTACTCATTTCAGCATTCGGAATGGAATAAAGAAGCTTTTTCTGCTCAAGGTCCCAAACCTTTACTGTTCGATCCTCTGCCCCAGAAATGAGAATCTTTTCTGTCTTATCGAGTGCAAGAGACCAAATTGTATCTGTCAGTGAGGTTAAAATTGACAAATCCGAAAGAAAGAAGCAACCTCCATGTGCATTCTCAAAAACGTGAAGTAGCCGGTCTTCTAATAAATCCCAAATCTTTATTGAACGGTCTTCCGATGCAGAATACATGTATTTTCCGTCATCAGAAATTTGTATTGTGTATATAATTTCTGGAATTCATTGATTTTTGATAGGAGTTGTAAGCATGGATATTTTTCTATGATAGATTACCTGTATGAGCGAGTTCGAAGGTTTTCAAAGGGCCGTTCTTAGAAATGCTTAGTCTTTGTGAGGATCTAGCGCCTTCGTTTATCATTCAGATCCAAAAATTATTTTAATAGTTAATCAAAATGTCCAGAAAAAATCAAACTGAGACGAGCGCCCAAAAAAATTTTAAAATTTGTAAATTTTCATGCAAATACCGATCGAAAGTGACGACCTCCCAAGCTACAACTAGTAAGGTCCCATCTGATGATTGATGAGATTTTGGTTCGGTAATGATACGTTTTGTGAGGTAGAAGCTTGCTAGTGAAAAGTATTATAGTTTGAAGCCACATTTTATTTATGCTATTCGAAAAGAAAATGAATTTCGTTCCTTACTAATGCATGAGAACCAATCAATTATTTTAGCAAACTTCACACACCATAAATACACCATAAATGAATAATAGATGTATACATCTTCAAATGACAGTACACTGGAAATAATTACATGTTATTCGTAAAATTCTCTCTTTTTTTCTTAATAATATTAACAATCAGCATTAACAACTTTGTTACAGAAGTAATTGCAGGAGTAAACTCGAATAAACACTCATTCACTTATCACAAAAAAACGCCGTTATACCATCACTCTTCTAAATTCAACACTCCTTGATTCACAACACTTTTGATAATTGGCGTACTATTGATCGCCTGTTCGTCCTCTTCTGATTTCTCAGTACCCTGAATCCTGGGGCTTTTCGGTTGAAGCAAAATACTCGGATTCTCAGGTTTAATATTTTGATCAGACCCACCACCTGCAAACTCAAAATCTTTATCTGACTGAGTTAGCTTTTCTCGATGCGATGTCAAACTGAATATGCTTTTCCGCATTGTTAACTCAGCCGATCTTGGCTCAAGAAGCACAGAGGATCTTTGTGTAGAGCCAACCATGTCAAGCACAACAATTTTTCCCAAGGACTTGGAGGGCTTTTCTTCTAACCCTTGGTGTATGCTTGGAATTCGAAACAAATTTCCCACAGACATTGGTTCTTGCTGCAAATTAATACTAGGCAGGACTTTCGATTCGGATAATGGTTGCTCGAGGAACTCAAGGCTGCCTCTGTTATTCGGCGTCCCTCGCTGCTTCATGTTCTCCATCTCAAAATCTAATAACTTGAGTCTAGCTCTGATACCGGACGAATTCGGTGTCCTTAAGTAATAATTCGAGGTGTTTCCACAAGAAGGAGAAGACTCTTCACAGATATTAATATGCGTTGGTCTTGGAATCGACCTCGTTCTATTCCTCATCGTTAGTGGTCGGCCGTTGTTCAATGGGCTTTCATTATTCATTTGAATCACTTTTCGCTTGAATGAAGCGAACCAACCTTCTGGATCGTTCGCATAGTTATTCGGGATTTTTACCTCGTTTTCCAGAGGATTGTCTGGATAAGCAGAGGATGATTGATCTTTTTCAGGAAGCAGGTTCCCGCGTCCGGTCTCTCTTGCAGTGAGCGGACTCCCAAGAGGGCTCGCTAAGGATGATTCATTCACATTTCCTTTAAGTCCTTTATCTTCAACACTTTTTTCATTCGTAACTTTCTGTTTCTGCTTCTTCTCTTTGCACCATGTTGCGATTTCTCTCAATGTAACTGCGATCGCTATGATCGCGTTTGCCGCTATTGCTGTAAGTATAAGCCCCATCAACGTATAGCCAATCCAATTCTGGGAATTGCTATCTAGAAATCCATTTACTCCATGGATTCCATAGAGAATAGCAAAGATCCCCATGATGAATTTACAACTCTGATTTATGAAGAAAATGGTTCTTTGGAATCCCTGTTTAAACGGACGGTATTTGACCGCCAAGCCAATATAACATGTGACTATCAACGTGTAGAGTATAGCTTGGACCAGCCCATAGTCCTGCAGAAAAACCAGCAGAAAATCCACGAGGACATTCTCTATGATCATCACCAGCATGAAATTTCGATTGAATCGGCAATTCTGATTAAAATCCTCAGTAATCAAACTAATGCTCTCAGGAATTTCCGCCCAGCGCGACTGATTCGAGGCATGGGCCTGAGATTCTAATTCTGTTTCGTCTGCAATTTGATTCCTCCTGTAGGACTTGCGGTTCAAGTAATAAACAAACAAGAACAGAAAAACAGGAGAAGAAAGGATTATCGTATATGATACAATCAGCGAATATGACGGATAGCCTCCATAGCTGGTATTTTCTTTGGCTTGGACAAGGCTAGAAAGTAAAATATCTGGAAAATCGGCGATGTAAAAAGAGAGGAACGTCTTCCAATGAAAAATATTATAAAACTTTCTGATTTTATTCGCTACACGTTCATTCTTCCCAAAGACTATTAAGAGCACATAGAGTACGATCACCAACGCCAGTGCAAAGAGTTCTCTATCCAAGTCCTCAGCAGAGTTTTCCAGCATCACGGTGCTAAAATCGAATTCTTTGAATTTTCCGATATTTGAGTTTTTTACTCCCTTGTCGTTGCTGAAACGACCATAGGGGTTAGGAAGCAGGTTGGAGTCTAGCAGTTCACAAAATAGCATGAAATTCTCTGGAAAGGGAACGTTGATAAATTTGTAGCCATACACATCCCCAACAAAATCCACCAAAAATATTGCCGTGGTCGCAGCGCCGCCTACAAGTATTGGCAGTATACTCGATGTGGCTGTTTGGAATGCCATTGCTCCTGAGGTTATGTCGCTAGCTTTAGAGATAGCTTCTTTTGTGTTGTTATCAATGGTAGTTTTCTTAATCAGAAATTTGTAATCCAATGAGCCTTGTTCAAGATAATATGGACTGAAACGTAGGTTATTAAAATCCGCAATAAATGTTTTGTTGACTGAAATCGTAACTTCTGTTTCAATTTCGCCACCTATTGTGAACTCCAGGAGTATAAATTGATTTTGGACTGTGGCAGAAAAGTTTAGGAGTTTAAGGCTCTGATCTGAGAAATAGACTCCAATTTTCTTGGCAATATAACTGAGTATTTGGGAAACTTGCTCAAGTCCGTCGCTGAAGCTTACTGCAAACTGAAAAGTCGGAGAAGTCTTTAGATTTAACCAGGAAATGGTCGAGGCTATTTTCTCTCTGCAAACTGGGCGGGAAGCATCGCTTAAATCCAGATATTGCGTGTCCTGCTGGCAACTGCATTCACCGCCATGCAATTTCATACCAGTCATACAACTGGAGCATTTTAGGCCCGTAGTAGTAGATGTAGCCTGATTCGGGCAACTTATGCAACCGATTATACGTCCAGGATCTTGCCACCAGGAAAGTATCGTCGAATCGAACTCTGGAAGAGTTATTGTTTGATAGGATAGATGACTGAGGCTCACAGTAGCATTGCTGGTCCAGTTAAACACACTGATAGTTACGATGAATGTATATTTAACGTTCTCGATGAAACTCTCTGGTGGTATCGTCAGTGAGGTATTTGCACTCGACATGTATTGGAATAGTTTTTGCTCTTCTGTAACATTGGTAGGGGTAGTGATCAAGCTCCAGGAAGCCGAATACGAAGAAAATTCGAAGTCTTTTGGTACTATCAATTGCGCCGTGAAATTCTGGCAGTGAAATACAGAGGAAGGCGCTAAAATGTATCAGACATAAAAAATTAGCTCTGAAATTACCTGAGATCGCGAACAATGGCTGCGGATAACATGTATTGTCAGTGCTGTTAGGATAAAAGGAACTCGGACAGGTTGAGACGCAAGAATTTTCATAGAGGAAAAAGCCAGCTTTGCAGCTCAGACAGCTTGAACTCGAGTTTGAAGAGCAGCTCTGACAGCTCTCATGGCAGGCTAATACCATTGTTAATTAGTTTGGATTCGAGAGAATAACCTTGCATTGGCAAATGAGTGAGCTCGAATTTTTGTAATAGCCATCGGGACAAGTGGTCAGGCACGTCATAAGATCTGGTTGAAGATAAAAACCTCCCTGACAGGATATACACATGTTGTTCGTAGAACCAGTACACGCACTGCAAGCAATATCACAAGAGTCACAAGTAAGAGTCTGATTATTTCGAAACTTCCCTTGAGGGCAAGAGCTCATACAAGATGTCGAATTCGGTTGCAAGTAGTTTCCTGTGTTACAAGAGATACACTGGGTATAATTCGCTCCTGTACAAGTCTTGCAACTACTGTGGCACTGAGTGCAATTATTTGCGGTCGCATTAGAAAAATAACCGTCTGGACATTTAGTAGCGCAGGTTATTAGATCTGGCTGCAGATATGTTCCAGGGTCGCAAAAATTGCATAATTCTGGGCTTCCAGAACAAGCAGTACACTCGTACGTCAATGAAGGGACATTTTTTTGCAGGACGGCATTATCTTGACCATTAGTACATACGTTAATGCTGGTTGTCTTATCCACTGTGGTTAATGAGATAGTTCTTTCATCATAACTCGCTTTCAGTCCAACACAAACAATTGAGCTCGGAGAGACAATAGTGAAAGTATAGTCGGTCACATTCGCTTGATCAATGCTTAATCCAACTGCGACAGCAATCCCAGACCCTTGATAAATGATATTGTTGCCGCTGAACACGATGCCATTAGAGTGATAATTCTGAAATAAGCTGGCGCTCACGTTAAGCATAACTGAACCTGGACCATTGAAGACAATCCAATGAAAAACTCGCGCAGTTTTCGGAAAAAAACCCAGGTATAAAGGATTAGTACTCATTTTCGTGAATGTGACATAATTGCGCGAAAAATTCAAGTGAACGAGATACAGATAACCTAAAACAGGCGGGGAACCACAACTCGCGCAATTGGATACGTTTGGTGCTAGGTTTCCTTTGCAACTGAGGCAGTCGCTCGCTGTAGGACCGTTGCAAGTTAGACATGTAGAATGGCATGTATTGCAAATTCCATTTGACATAGCATAGTAACCGGAGGGGCAAGTCTGTTCACAGGTGAGACCGTCAGGTTGAATATAGAAGCCCGGGTGACAACTGAAACATTGGGTTAAATCACAGCTTGCGCAGTTATTGGTACAAGATGATATTACTATGACTAAGTCAAATAATTTGTTTGGTTGGTAGATTTACCTTCAAAAGGGACGATAATCATGAGCAAGAAGTAGAAAAACCACATTATAGGTGGATTCAATATTGAAATACAACTAAATTTTCGTGCAGCAAGTAAGATTATTACAAGTGTAAATAGGTCCAGCTCATTCAGTGAGGGTGAAAAAAATTTAATTTGAATGCGAGGTGAGATAACTGCAAAATTCAGTAAAAAGAATCCTTCGCAAACAGAAAAAAATTTAAAAGAGTCTCACTTAAAGTAGACTCAAAAAAAAATTCCGATGAGACCAGCAAATTTGAAGTTACTGCAGTTAGTGTGTAAGTCTGAGCGATAGAACAACGCTTGCAATTTGGAAGAAAAGATAATAAAATAGAAAAATAAATCGAGGGATTGAGAAACTGAGAAGAGTTCTTTCTTTTTTCCTGAGAAAAGGTTAGCTGCTGGTCTCATTGAATGATAACTAGAAAATGAGAGGACAAGTTACGACGTGGCTGTCGAGTTCCATTGGAAGTGCCACTAGTGAAAACCTAGGAGTTCCGGATTGCACATAGTCGATAATTCATTTTAGTCGATTAGATACATAGGAAATAGAGACTTTCATAAGTAACAGAAAGGTAAAACACAGAAATATATCTTCAGGACCAACTTTCTTTGTCACTAACAATAAGTGTTCCATTTTTTCTCGAGTAGTTTGAACCAAAGTTGTCACAGCTTAATTCTCTATTTTCAGGCTTGTGCGTTCCCTTGCACTCAAAAGAGACGCAAACATTATTTATTCTTGAAGCGTTTCTTCGAATGTTAGTTGAATGGAAATACTCTTAGGATATTTTGATCTCGATTCTAGTATTTTTTCTATAAGAAACTCCTAATCTATCTCGAGTTCTTGCACATTATGAAAAAGTTGCTGAAATTACATTATTTTTATTAAAGACTTACAATTAACGGAAGCCTGCTCAGAAAACCCTTTTTAAACACAACCGTATCCCTAATCTGTGTAGTTGAGGCATAAAAACCTGCACTTGGGTGCTTCTATTGTTCGTGCTTTATTCATAAATTTCAAAAAAAATTTGCGCACACAATTTAATTGTAAAACCCGGTATTCCCGCACAAACGAAACAGCTTGAAAACGTAGAAAAACAAGACTCGTTTAAACATCGGAGATTCAAGTACTGTGACATCGAACCTCTTTAAAGGGTGAATTGAAAATAGTAAATGATTCTAAACATTCGCATCTTTGAGAGCCATGTTCTCGCATGCATTATTGTGTGAGTTCGAAGGACCTTCATCGGATGTGCATCTTGGACTGTCAAAGAGGTACTCTTCGTAGAGAGCGCTAATTTATGAATGATATGAGAATGATGAAGTATCAGAAAGAGCTTCCATTGAACTTTAGAATTAAATCGCACTGGCTTTGATAATAATGCAATTTGAATTAATTAAAAACCTACCTGCTCATTCAATTAATATGGTTCAAAAATATTTTATGGTTTTACAGTAACGCCTCGTTCTTCCTTCTTTTAGCATTTCCCGCAACGGAATCCCCATCTCCCTCTCACCTGAAGGTCTTGTAGAAAAACATATTAGATTTCCCTTTAAATGCTTATTTAATGTACAATCATTAGGGAAATTGTTTGTCTGGCTCAAAGTAGGCGTAGCGGTCTCAGCAAGGAATAAAAATTCTATTCAAAACGTTAAAACTCCCTCTAGAAGATATACTAAGAAATTTAAATAGCATGATGAAAGATGAATCAACCTGCTAAATGAGGCAATTGAGGCAAATCGGAGTGGTAGTTCACTGTCCAGCTTGATCTAATTTCAAAATGATAATTAAATGAAGAAGGTGAGACCGACATTAATCACTCGTGTCTTTTAAATCAGAAACGTGAAATCACTGGTTTAAATTTAAGTGAGTGGAGCTTGTTTTGGATACATCATATTAACTCCGATTTAAAGTGATTATTTACTTAATCTAATCCCTGTGCTTAGCGCATTTCTCTGTTAACCCAAATAATGGATGAATCTGTATCTGGTAGCAACCAGAGGACTAGAAAATACGTCTCTCCACACATGTCAAAACGATCGCTCCCAGATCGACAATTCCCTATCAAAAATCTGTTAAGAGACCCAAAAACTGTTGAGATACGTAGGAGAGGAGTGCAAAAAACATATAACGACGGCACAAACGAGGAATCCGGCAGCTTTAATCAAAACCAAAGCAGCTCATTCACAGGGATGTCATCATATGTATTGCTTGGAAAAGGCATTCTGGGGAAAAATCAAATGGACTCATTTCATCATAAAGATAAGGAGTACGACCGGATTTTAGCCACTGATGCCTCTCCTAAATCAGATAACCTGCAGATGCTTTTGCCAAGTTTAACAGGAGTAATAGACGGCAGTAACTCTCTGCCTAAGAAGAAAAAAATAACCAATTCTTACTCACCTGCCGGTGAGGATCAATCAGGTGATGCGAATGCTCAGAAAGGAGGCCAAGAGGCGAATGACGTCGTCGTGAATCCGCCGATGATATACTACACAAACACGATGGGCACAAAAGACAGAGCCAGAAGAGATCTCATTGCATATATTAACGAAAAGAAAGCACGAAAAGAACAAGCGGAAAAAGTTGAAAGTAGCTCATCCGAAACCGGAAGCGATGATCATTCGCTATTGCGCAATACTAAACCCAAGGAAAATAAAAAACTGCCCTTCGAACATATTAATGAGCAAGCAGATGACGATAGAGAGCCGGAAATAGAGAGCAATCAAGGAAGCCAAGGCGACTCTTACAGCCCAGCATTGGGTCGTTCAAATTCGCCTTCATTGAAAAGACCACCTAATAAAGATAATTTAGATGACGATAAGATCAGGAGAACTGAAATTAACAATCATTCCACGAACACTGCTTCAAAGTTTTTGGAAAAATGCTTTGATGTAGTGCAGGAGGAAGAAAGAGAGGCTCCTCCCCCGGTTATTCATTACACAAATTCGCACGAGGACAAACGAAAGGCTAAGGAAGACATCGTCACGTATGTAAGAGAAAAAAGGAATCAGAAACTAAATCAGCAGCAGCAACACTTCGAGCCCGAAGTGGAACAAGAACCTCCAATAATCAGATATACAAATACCTACAATAGCAAGAGGAAAGCCAGAGAGGATATTTTGGCGTTTATGGAAGAAAAGAAAGCAAGAGCGCAACACTCGCAGAACAAGTCACTGCTTCTTGGAGAGGTTGGAGGAGAAAAGATGCCACTTTCTCCTCAAATTAAAGCGAGCAAATTGGTCTCGCCCTTGCGAAGAAATCTGAAAGCATACGGAAAATCCAATAGTATGGATAGGAATACCCTGAAAAACCTAACCGTGCAAGCTAAATCAATCCAAAACTTAAGCATTAATGTCACTGGCAGCCCAAATCGTTTACCTCCTCTGACAAAGAATGATGCGACTACAGATAGTAGCATACATGGAGAAAAAATCCATAAAATATTCAATCATTCTCCTCAAAATCCGGAAAGACTTCCGATAATATCGCCAAGCGGCAGAGAGCTAATTAACAAATCGATTTCCAGAAAGCAAATTTCAAGATCGAGGACCGTAGATAGACTAGCAACCCTTAACTACTCGATTCAAGAGCAAAATGAACAAATGGAAGCGGATCATACTCGCACCAAGCAAGTCAACAACTATATAAAAAACACTTCAGAGTCCATGATCGAAAAAGACTCTCAGCCACTAGCAGAGTCTTCTGAGAGAAACCCGGTAATTTTCTCGTCGAAGAAACCTTCGCGCTTTAGCAGACAGGATTCATATCATATTCCACCTAACACCTTCAAAAGGAAGGTCATGATGAGACAAAACACCTCTCAACTCGACCTGTCAAATTCAGATTTTTACAGCCAGTCATCTATTCTCAAATCCCTTCATTCTCTCCACGAAACGAGCTTGCATTCAGGCGTGCCAGGCAAGATGGGAGATGACGCTAGTCGTAAGCGTTCAATCACAACGCTTGAAAAGCCTGGTCAAGAGAAAGTTATCGTAAACACGGAAGACGCGGTTCGAAAGCGTTCAATCACAACGCAGGACCACCCTGGCCAGATGCAAGTTGCAAAAAATAGCGAAATTGCTCAATCTACAAATTTGAGTCAAGACAAGATCCTGACTTCGCATATTTTTAAAAAAGAGGAGCGAGGAAAAGATGATTTAAAGTCAAGAATGATGCGTTCTTTTAAAAACCAGCTAAGAGCCGATATGAATTTGATTGTATCAAAGCAGTCGCAATCTCAAATGATTTCCCATCCAATTATTACGAAAATCCAAACAAGCAAGAGGATGGAGGATAATTGAGAGGTATTTCGATGAAAATTCCAACAGACAGGAGACTGTGGTGTTGGAAAATATTAAAAAGGATTTAATAACAATCTCTTTTTTTTGGAGCAGCCAATGAGCGATAGATAAAACTGGAATTTATTTTTAACCTCCTTTTTAGCTCTCGTTTCATGTGCTGTAGAATTTTATCTTTTTCTTAACTTTTTGAGGCGAAGTTTTGGAATCAGACGGTTATTTGGGCTGAATTCTAGTGAATATTTATTCTCTTTTCATTCGACAAAAAATTTACTGTAAATTACCTTTCGAATTAGACGAAAAACATCGGTCATTATATGTGTCGTTTGTTCAAATACCCTTCTGTTAAATTCTTCAGTGAAACAAAGGACAAAAATATTCTAATCAATTTTCCAAGGGTAGCTGCGAAGAATCATTTCTCATGACATATTGTATTGCTCTTTAACGCCATTGAGTAATCCTCATAGACTTGTATAGCATCATTGTCGAAAAGCAAGATGAAAATTTTTTTTCTCTGTGAAAGCTCATCAAATATTTACTAAAGATTCATTTGAACCTTAAAATTTTCAGAGACTAACGTAACACTATTTATTAAATTTTATTGTGTGCTAATGTAATCGTCAAGATGCGACACTCAGAGATATCTGCCCTCTGGCTTGAAACCCACTGAAAACAGCTCCTTGAGGACGTTGGGCGTGTGTAGCAAAGCTATTTCACATGAAATACCAATGAAAAAAACTGATTTTAGCATCCAGAAATCGAGATAAATCTACATTTTCATGCTCGATCCAATCAAATGCTACAATCTCTGCCTTATTTCTTAGACCTCCCTGCTACAGTGGGCGATACCCATGAATACTAACATAAGATGCGATTAGGTGTAAAATTCTTGAGTCTGGATAAATCATCACTAAGCCGTAAGAATGGATTCTGCAGACGATTAAAGAGCTATTTTAATGCATTAGAGATTATATATTTATTACTCAACTCTAGCTTAGATGATTCATTATGAGTTCTATATGGAGTCTTTTTACCAGGAGCCGAGACCGAATCCACCGAAGCCAGCGAAGCCCAATGGGACAGCGTGGAAGTCGATGTTGTGGACGTGACCACCGAGACCACCAGCGAGTTCACCGAAGTGGTATCCAGTTGGGGCCTTGGCCTCGAATGGGTTGCCACCGCTGCCACCGAAGCTGAACTTTCTGCCTCTGTTGGTGGAGAAGCCGAAGGCGTCCATGATGTCACCGTTTCTTCCGAAGATGTGGGTGATGTATTCATCAGGGCCGAGTTCAATGACTTCTTCTTTGCCTCCCTTCCA
>ENA-UOTZ01001445-UOTZ01001445.1-compost-metagenome-genome-assembly--contig:-NODE-1445-length-16068-cov-15.949972_pt1 | contig 16068 bp, 10 predicted proteins | sample MGYA00238144_ERZ746983 | MGnify/ENA primary metagenome ERZ746983 (study PRJEB28759, sample SAMN06268863) | compost metagenome | isolation source: single cell | place: USA: California, Emeryville, Joint...
ATCTACTGGTAGAGGCAACATTTACGGAAGTAAGGAAAAAAGGAATGAATGAGTGCAACCTTTACAAAGAATAGAAGATAGCTCATTAGAACTGTATCTCTTTGGAATTCACTCAAACTATCGAAGAACTTATTGATCCTACATACTATTCGATTGAACCAACAGGAGTTCCTTCAGCTCAAGCGAGACGAACCGCTTGAAGTGTTGGAAACGAGATTCGTGCTAATAAAATTATAGAAACCCGATGAACTTCGATGGTATGATATGGATTCTCATGGATTACATGGATTAGTTCATTTCATGTCTTCAATCATAGAAAACAATTGTCTGGATCTGCTGGAAATCCTCTCAAGCTATTTAATTTCTTCGTTTTGAATTTGCAGCCAATTGCCTAATCTCATCTGCTTTTGTTTTTTCTTTTTTTTGTTATGAGAATCGAATAATTCATTAGAAACTACAGATAATTAAATTGTGTAACTCCCTCCCATAACTCGGGAGTTCCAATTTGAATTTTTAGCGCGAAACGAACATCACTTACTCTCAACCTTAGCACAGTCTCTAACACCAGTGCAACCGAAACATGAAAAAGTTTCTTAACTAGAAAACCATGATATTCTACTTCTCAAGCACTGCATTCAAAATTTTCTGACAGTCAACATGAAAAATCACAGCTTCAACCGCAGTTCAATCGGGAAATGACTTCCGGTTTGTATATAATCCAAAACCAAAGAATCCACAACCGCGGGCAGCAACTCCTTGCTTACGATCGCATAATCCGTTCTTTTCGTTTCATTAAACACCGTCGATTGGGTCCATTTCTTCTGCTGCGGATAGCAATGTCTAAACGTATCAACGAAGCCTAGCTCAAGCAATTTGCTAAAGTTTTGCTGCTCTTCTTCCGTAAATCCCGGCTTTCCTCGGTAGTGCTCATGCTCACCGTAATCTAACTCCGTATGTGAAACGTTCATATCGCCAACGATGATAATCTCCTTCTTCTGCGACTTTAGTTTCGAGATGAGATTGTTAAAATCGACGTCCCACTCCTTCACTCGGTAATTTAATTTTCTATACCGAGAACTTGGGAAATTCACTGTAACAACAAACAGGTCCTTGAATTCGAGGATAATCACTCGGCCTTCAACGTCGTGTTTCTCGTGCTTCATGCCTTCTTGGATATCCAAAGGTTTCAACTTGGTAAGAATAAGGTCTCCGACCCCATCCGCTTTATTGCAGCTGAGGTACATAAAGTATTTTTTATCAAATTTCTTGGCCACTTTCTGATCAAGGAACTCTCTCTCGTCCATTTTGAACTCCTGAAGGCAGAGTATATCTGCGTCGGACCCATTTAAGTACTCTTCGATGAACTTTATATTTTTCCCGGCAGGTATGCCTTGGAGATTCCAAGAGGCTATTTTGAGTTTTCCTGAGCCGACTTCACCGTCCCCGTAGATATTATTGTGCATTTGAACAAAGACGGGCTTGCTGAACAGATCGTGTTTCTCTATGCTTTCATCATAGGTAAACCCGTCCACCCGCATTGAATTCTCTCCAAACGATGAAAAGTCCGCCCCTTCCAGCATACTCTCGAAATTGGTTATCCCGCCTTCAGTTCCATGAGGAAAGCCGGTCCCCAAAGCATTCATATCCCCTTTGCGTGGTCGTCCTCGGGTTCGTTTAATGAGCTTTGAAGGAAGGACAGCAGGATCAACCAGTTCTGTTGTTGGCTTGGTTTCGGATTGCTGGTCTTTTGGAGGTCTGCCTCTTTTTCTCCGATGAGCTTTTTTTGGTCTGCCTGGCCCGCGTCTTATGGGAGTATCTTTAACGACTGAAGTCGAACCAGGAGTTTTAGACGGCGTCTCACCATCGTCACTTTCATTCTCGGCGTCGTTATCGTTCGGTTCGGCTCCTTCATCCTCCATGGCACCAAAATCCTTCGAATTTGAGTTTAGCAGCCCTTCAGTATTTTGTGCATCTTGAGTCTCTCCGGCCTTCTTTGGTCTGCCTCTCCCACGTTTTAATTGCTGAAACGGCTTGGTCGTTTGCAGCGCCTCTCGAAAGCCATCAGGATACTTCTTTGGACGCCCAACTCCACGTTTCTGCCCTACGCTTTGTTCTGCAAGCGAAACCCCTTCTTCACCATTCTCCTTCGCTATGTCCTCATTATTTCGAGGCTTACCTCGAGGACGGCCAGGCGCTCGCCTTACCTTGAGATGCTCTGGAAGCTGAGATGTTTCAAAGCCTATCGTATTTTCATTGCCTATTGCATTTCCATTGGGAATTTCCTGATTTTCAGCCTCATTGGAAACAACAGCAGGAGTTTGAATGCGTCCTGTTCTTCTCAACGCATATTTCTTTTTGGCCTGACTCTTCGCCGGTTTTTCTTCAGCGTTCGCAGGAATTTCGAGTCGCTCTGCTTGAGCCAATAATTTTTTTTCTTCATCACGACTCCTCTCTCGTACAGGCTTTTTAAAAATTTCCGTTTCCCGACCAGGTGAGTTATTTTCTTCATTGTGCTAGCAATTAAAACTATATTAAGCATCGGAAGTATTATTACCATAGGAGTAGGAGATTGTTCATCATCATATTTAATTTTAGACTCTTCTCCATCCATATAATTTATAAAAGAATCAGCTTCATGCTCGTTTTTTCTTTGAGGCGTCTGGCTATAATTTATAAGGCTATCTGCTGAGTCTTTGACAAAATTGAGCTCATTTGAAATTCTTTCGTGATAATTTTTTTCATATCTGTCTTGAGTTGCTGCTGATAAATTATTTTTTATATCATCTCTTTCTTTTGAATATTTTCTGTCGTCCTCTGATAGCTTTTTCTCATATGAATCATTTTCCTATAATGATTTAGATTTAAATGATTATCCTTTAAAATACCGATTTATTTTCTTCAGAATTACCAGTATGAGGCAGATTGGCTGCCTTGACTGAGGGTAAATCCTCTCTAATTTCTTTATTATCTGTAGAGGTCTCCGGAAGCAGATTATCAGTTGCTTGGGTTTGCATATTTGAAATATTTTAAAATCCTAAAAATTTGTCTTATTATGAAGCGCAAAGTTGTATTCCAAAAATAATGAAATTAGTTAATTCGAGAGTTGATTTTAATTCCTACTAAATTGAGAGTAAGCTAGCAGAAACTGAAATGATGCAGGCTGCTGCAGTTCCATTGAACCATACTTTCCTATGGTGAATGCGAATAATTTTTTTGCCAATATAGATTAGAAGTGCTAATATTGCAATAAAATTATGAACAATAATAGTAAGAGGTGGTCATTGGGATAAGCTGGAGTCCATGGCCTGGTTCAAATGAAAAATAATTTTATGATTGACATCTGAAGTAGATCTCTGACTTTCGAGTATAATAGGAAAAAATTTGTCTTTTCTTGATCTCAAATCATTTCCATATTTCGAAGTAGAGGTGATTGAAATTGGTAGAGGTGAGCGGAGGCTGGAGGAATTTTTTTATAAAATAAATTCATTTGGGAGGTCTTTTTGTCTTATCGATCAAATAAATGAAATAAAAGATGCATCAATTTCGAAGAAGGGCCTCTCGGACCTCAGAAAATCGTTTCATCAATAGTGTTGAGCTGGGTCTTGTTTGGGATAAAAGGATATTTTCAGTATTATTACCAAAGTAAATTAACTAACATGACTGCAATTAAATCTCGTTGGATAACGAGATGCCTCAACATATTTTTACTAAATTTGAAAAGCATTCTTGCTGATCTTTTTTTCTTTAGTCGCGGCGAATTGATTTTTTTTTGGTTATACTGTTGTGCTCTGAGTTTTTGGCTTGCTCAAGCAACGAAAATTGCAATTCACTATAGAAGCAATTTATTCAATCAGCAAGCTTTCTATTAGTTTCTTCAATAGTGATGCAACGGGCTAAAACCTGATTTAGAATTTTAAATATTAAGATTATCCGATCTATCATAACGTATCATCTCCAAAAATTTTTCGAGACAGGCTCCCCACCTTTGTTATTGGCAATTACAAAACGCTTTTTAGTCGCCGTTTGACGCTCAAATTCTCAATTAATACTTGTAAATTGTCGAAATTCAGTATCATTATGGAGAGAATTATCATTATAAAGTTTTTTTCATTATATGAATACTTCTTATCTCAAAGGCTTACAGTCAAACCTCTTTCATTTACGGTCTCCAATCTACATCAAAGTAAGCGCAAGAAACAGTGACATTAGGAGTATGCTGTTTCATCACAGGAAGTGACCAGCCTCCGAAAGGTTTCCAGTTGTCATAATTTTCCAGATGGTCATAGCGTGGCCACCAGAGCTGATAATTTGAAAATTGAGTTGTGTTGCACATGATCGGGGCCCAGTAGTAATTTTCAACGTAGATTCCAATTCTTTCATGAGGGAGGAATTTTGCTGCGGTATCAAGCATTGTTTGCAAAAAGTTAATATTCTCTTCACAGGTTGGGAACCAATGTGGCTGGTCTTCAACATCGAACCAGAATCTGTTGAATTCAACGCCGTTTTGGATCAAGTAGTTCAAAGCGAAGCTAGTTTGTTCGTCAGCTGGTTTATCCTTATCAGGGAAGATGTAGATATCGATGTCATTGATTCCAGCTTTGCGGGCGTTGACGGTGTTGTGAACGATGTCGTAATTGAAATCTTTGTGAGAAGACTGGATTTCAACAATCATGAATGTGTATCCAGCAGCGGCGACGTCTTCAAAGCAGTCGATTGGGCCGACAAAGGCGCTGATGTCGAAGCCTAGCTCGGCGTAGGCGGAGAACTGGAAGCAGCTAGCTAGGAGAAGTGTGATGCAAAAGAATCTCAGCATTTTTTGCTGGTGATACGAAGTTTAGATCCTATTAAATAAAGACTTGATAAGAAATTGCATTAAAAATCTTGAGTGGCTCTGGATTGGAAGGAAAAGAAATTAAAGTTTTAACGAAAAAATTTTCAGATTTATGATTAGCAGATACTGATGGCATGATCCAAAGAAGAATTGGAAGAGTGAGAGATTACATCTCATTTCTGAAAGAAACTTTGATTTTGGTGTGGTTAACTCTCAATCCTTAATTTCTTGCATATTACTTTTTTTAGTTACCTAATAGAATTCTCAGTGTATAAGTAAAGTAGTTGATATCCTCAACCTGTTAAGAGATGTTAATACAAAATTTCCTTTAAAGATTTCGGTGAAATAACGATTAACCAGTTCCAGACATGGGAGATCCTACGATTGAAACCTTTTGGAGTGATCGCTCACTAATCTTAATTGAAAATTACCATTTTCAAACTTTCTATAGGAGCTAATGACTCATTGTGGCTCAAATACAGTAAAAGGAGATTTCTACTTTATAATCTTCTCCATTTGAGTTCTTTTAACCTAAATTCTAGAGAAATCTCTATGAACAGTAATGCTATAGGTCGATGATCTTATGCATTCGTTGTATCACATTAAGTAGATGTCGTCTCTGTCTATTTATTACAATAACTACAGATGTTCATAGTTATATGCCTACGGTTAGAAATTTGAGAAAAAGAGCTCGTAAATGGGGACACTTTCTACTTCTAATGAGTAACTCATCATCGAGTGACCTGCCTTACGTAAGCTCTCTGTGATAATCACGCTATAATATGGAGAGGAGGCTCTTAGAGATTGATAATCAATAGAATTGCCGGGATCAAGGTGAGACTAACAAGACACACTGAAAAAAATTATTTAATTTTTTTTATCAATTGATCTGGTAAATGATACAAATTATCAACCATTCAGAATTCTCTGTAATCAAGCTGCCGCAGATTTTAAAATTTCGAATCTAATGAGCCATAGCACGCTATAATGTCGATGCTTAAACATAAGGCCTAACTTCTAGCAAACGCATGACAAACTTGCTGTGGTTAGGGGTTAGTTCTACTACGAGTGAGAAACACAAATTTCAATCAATTTTCTCTTTCTCAGCATATTTTCGTGCCAATGGAGAGGCTAATTGATTCATACTACGAATAGACTTAGAAATATGAATTACCTTAACACTACATTTCGGAGAGAATATTTTGGAATGTATCAAGAGGCTCAAGCTTCATTTATATTTTTCGAGATTTGAAAGCAGCGCTATCCACGATTGGCATTTATTTTCGTGATTATTAAATATTGATGGAGCAAATTGGTCTAGAGAAATTTTTCAGTAGCGCAATTTTAATAATGAAATTCTCCATAGTAACAATTTCACAATGGCTTATAACCGCATCAATTTAAATGTTTTATAATCAATAGATTTAACAAGTTCATAAATTAGAGAACAATTTTCAATGAGCCTGGCCACTGTGCATTCTAGTCACCTCCCTGCAGGTGCTGCTAACTCGACGGAAAAGACTCTCAAAAATGGCAAGGGAGAAGCTCATAACGTATCAACCAATAACAACTATTATCTGAAGAAGAAAACTGAGGTAATTTTCAGATATTAATGGCTCTTTATGTATCTATCATTGGTAATTTTAGTTATGCAAAAACTATTCGCTGGGCCTAGCTTGCCCTTACAAAAATAAATGTTCTTTTGCTCATGGACCAGAAGAACTGAAAAATAAAGTGCTTGTTTCGACGAAATACAAAACAGCTAAATGCAAGCAATTTCATGAGGAAGGTTATTGTCAATTTGGATCAAGATGTCAATTTTTGCATAAGACAAAGGGTGAAGGTACGCAACTGCTACCTAAAGCCAAATATTCCCAAATTTTTGAGAGCGGAGTGTCGGAGAGTCTTCTTAAGAAAGAGCTCTCGATTGGAGAGTACATGGATCAATACTTGAATATTGATCGACTGAAAATTTCCAAACTCCAAATTTTCTCAGTAATTAGAGGGGAAATTTCCCAAGGAAAGGGCTTCTCTTATTACTAACTCTTTACCTGATTTATATTAATACCTTTTTTATGAGCTAATTTAATAATTGGTCCACTATGAGACATTTCATGCATTACAATAGAGTATAAACAATACTTTTCTCTTTTTTTTCATAAATTTACTGTCGGTTCTTCATAATTCTTATATAAAAATTTGATTTCGATTTTTCTATGAAGAATAGATTCTTGTAGGGGATACCAACGCGAGATGATTATATCTGAGAGAAAGAGAATGGCTATTCTCAAAAGTAATTCTCTCGTGGCTTTTGATATACATCAAAATACGATAAATCTCAGAAAATTTTTTGGACACAAGTTTCAACTTAAATAAATTTTTTGCAAGAGCACATGTGCACAGTTCGTTTGTTAGCTAGCTAGTATCTCAAATTACAGCAAGGCAATTAAAATTGAATACTGAATTATTTTGGTCTTCGCACCTGTGCACGCTTTGAACGGTTTTAACGACCTCAAATTTGGGATGAAATTTCGTGTCAAGACGACCAGACAGGCCATTCTTAATCTTTCCATTCTTGTTAGATTTTTCTTAGAAACAATATCTCCTGTAGCAGTTTTCAAGAGTTTTTCCATTGTTGATAGCTCGTTTCAAAATCAAGAGAAAGCGAATGAAAATTCGTTTTAAATTATTTTAATAAAAAACGAAGATACACAAATAAAAATTAAACTCACAAATATCGCAAGTATATGGATTATTCAGTTATCATCCTTCAGGATTCTTTGTCTGGTACGAGAAGCACTAAGAGAGCCACGAGATTATTCAATGCGTGCTAATTTCCCGCATTTCCTCGCTCTGAAAGTTCGATAAAATTAATAAAACTCCCTTTGTAATGGAAAAAATAAAACAAATAAAAACGGTCTGACTTCAGAAAAAACGACATTTTCAAAGATGTTAAAATGAAATATCTGTAAAAAACGCTTAGTGACCTTTTCAAAAGGTAAATCTTCGAACAATATCTATAAAGTTAAAATCTATTGAATACTCCAAACCATCTCCCAATTCAAATGCATCCTGCTAGTCAAGAACACGATCAACAAGACACCGCCAAAGTCATGCAAGCACAGCTCGCCAACATTTTTGCGATACAGAGCATGCAGGACTACCTCAAATACTTGATTCTAACAACCAGCATGGCTGAAGGGAAGACCTATCCATCTATTTCTCAATTCAAAGAAACGACCTCTCCGATTATCTCGTCAGTAATCCCTTCATCGATTCTATCGCTGGACAGCCCAATAAAATCAAACACTACCCAATACTCAGAAATGAAGATTTCTAACCCTTCAAGCCCGAGCAGAGACGAAATCTCAAGTCCTTCAAGCGAAGAGATAGAACCTCAATCAAAAGAAGAATTTAATTTCCATAAAAAGTCTCATCGTCTCTGGAACCTCATGGTGAAAAAGTATGAAACAAAGAAGATAAAGGTTGTGAAACAAGAAGAGGAAGAAGCTGCACCTGATGAAAGAACCGAAGAAGGCGAGACCTACAGAAATATCAATGGAATCTATATTCCAATTCTGAAGAGCCGAGCTCCACAGTAAATATTGATATTGATGGTCCATTGCTTATGGCGATTTTACTTAGTGCTCGAAGACAAAATACTTGCCCGCATACAGAGCGAGAGCATTACGCAAGGGTAATGAGTGAATTGCTGAAATAAAGGCTTATAGATTCTCATTAGGGTCTCTGCGCTAGCTGTTATCATCGTACTGGAAGAGATAAAAAGCCTTGGAATTGCAGTCACGATATTCTTTATGCGTTGGGATTCTGCCAGAGATGTTACAATAATCAGAAAAGACAGGTGACTGTTATTTTCTTTGAGCCTATATTCTGAAACGTGAATTTATAGATCAGAAAGCAAAAGCGACAATTGGACTCTCAAAGCTCGAGCAAAATAGCTATTGACCCAAAAGTTGAAGAGGAGATTCTGCTCAAACAAGAGTGTTAGAAGTACCTCCCTAATGACGTCCCCAACTCAATCATTGAAATTATATTAGTATCTAAGTAAGCCATTTATAAACGTTATAGAGCCTTCGTGCTTTCAAATTGTCACCAAATTTTGTTATATATATATTTATGTTTCTCTTTCATAAAATGTTTGCGTAGCAAACTCGAGTTGTTTTTATGCAATTTCTGAGATTTTTTGCTACACAAATGCGTCTTCTCCATTCTCCAGGTATACTTACAGCCTACTTTCTTTTGAAGGAGAGATCATTAATAGCTTTAATATTTGATTCATTCCCGAAATACGTCATCTCAGTTTGATAGGTTTACCTCAAGAAGATCATGTACTTGTTCTCACGTTTATCTTAGAAGGTTCTTCATAAAAAATACTTTTCTATTAGTTCTCTCATATGTAAACAGTCATTTTAAATACCTTTAGAAGAAACATGCAAAGTCATCTTTAGATAAGCAACTCGAGCTATTCTAAAAGATTCGACAGGTATTGCACGAATTTTTCTTCTTGCTATCCGCATCATTAACAAACACAGAAACAGCTCCATCAGCTGCATCAGTCACAAAGATCTTTTCGGTCGCTCTTGCGAATTTAATCCCATAGCACTTCTGCATTTTCGTCGGTAAAAACTTCACCAATGATCCATCAGAATACTTATAGATATAAATCGTTGGAGAAAGATGAGTCACCAGAATCGCATCATGATCCTCAATCACTGTAAAATGCGCGATCTTTTTCAACGGCGGCGTGATCTTCCTTCGTAATTTGATCCCAGATTCCCATGTATCCCAGATATGAATTACGTTATTGCCGGCTGTGACTACACTGCTTGGCTCCACTAGCTGCATCCCGATAATCGAACTAACATCTTTACCAGCGTCGACCTGACTAGCAACTTTACCGGTTTTGCAGTTGATGAGATGCAGGATATGCTGCCCCCACACTCCAGCCACAATCGCATTGTATTTCTCTAAAAATACGCAAGTGTTATAGCCTTCGAGGTTCTCCGTTGTAATTTCTCTGACCGCGGAACCTGATTTAATATTATAACAACTAATCTTCGGACTCTTGCCAAAGATATAAGCAACCATGGTCTCTGGATTCACACAGAGGTCAAAAGGGACGTAATCAAGTTTCATTTCAAATACCATGGCGATGCCGAGGAGTCTCCAGATCTTGACTGTCTGATCGGCGCTGACTGTTGCAAGGAGTTCGTCTGGAAGGAGCACTGCTTTATGGATGAGTAGTTTATGAGCTTCAATGTCGCCGCGGAGAGTGTGAGTCTTCCCTTCGTAGACTTTTATTTGATAATTATCGTCGCGTTTCATAAAGCCGGTCACGATGATGTCATCGAGCTTTGAGGAGTAATTAATCTCTGGCGTTTCGCTTAGAAAAGTGTCAAATGTTTCGAGGTGGCTTAGGTTTTTAAGATCGATGAAACTGGTTGGCTTTTTGTCCACGCCGGTTTCCGGACTCAGGTTATTGAGTTTTATCTCCTTCATACTGGAATCTCGTTCGCAAAATTTTTATTTAATTGTATCGGTTTAATCAACTGTCCTGATATTCTGGAACTAAACAGCAAAAACGAGACCGATGATAAAAAGAAGTTTGTATGAATTATGTCCATGAAAAGAATAAAAAAAGAGGCTGAAATAACCAAGAAGGATATCTTCATTGATAAAGAGAAATAAGGAATCTGGTGAACCCCTTAACTTTGTAGAAGTTACTGCTAAGCATTATACAAGCAAAGCAGTATTTGTAGTACCTGAACTGGCGTGGAGATTAGATTTATGAGACCACATCGGACAATTATAAAGCTTCGTAATGTGATTGAGATATCACTAAATTACTCCATTGGCGTTATTGATTCTGTGGGGAAAAAATTAGAATCTCGTGGATGAGAAAAGCAAAATAGCGCCTATTGCTGTTGGTACTATGCTCATTCCAATAAAATATGGGCTAATATAACCTGCTATACCCGCGCTCCCTCATACGTTTGACAATTTGCTGTTTACCATTATTTTCTTTGTTTCTATCCCAAGACTTATTGATCTCATGAGTACGGATGCTATATTACACAAAAAAAAAATAAATCGCGTTAATCATGCACGGAAAAGAACATGATTCAGACACATCCTCTCAAAACTCGGATCTCCTCAGTAACCAATTCAACATCACACAATAGTCATCTCTTGCTAAATTCCAAAACAGGAGGACACATCGATAAGGACGAGCAAATCATCCAGCTTCAACGAAAGTTAAAGGCTTTAAAAGACGCCTTCATCAAAGAACGCGAAACCAAAGGTTCTTTAGAACGAGAGCTGATTGAATTAAAAAAACGCTCAGAGTCTCATGAGGCTGCCCTAAGAGAAAAAGTAATCGAAAAACTACCTCAACGCTAATTGTCTCCACAACCACAGGAAAACAACATCACCCGTCTTCAAAGCGAGAACGCGGAGCTTCAGGACAAACTTATGAGCATGAAAACTAAGTTCGAGGTAGACAATCACCAGTTAATCTGATTCCTTGAGCTAAAAACGCATTAGAAGCAAAATAAGTCGAGTCTGCAAACCTCAGGCAGTACGAAACAAAGCTTCACAGTTTCTCTTGGATCAACGATTGGAAATTCGGTGGGCGAGTTATTAGGAATGAAAAAAGTAAGTATTCTGCATTTCTTTTTGCCGAATTATGATGGTTGCTCAAGGGCGGTGAAGACGAATTCAAAAAACTTCAGCAAGAGTATAATTACTTGAAAAAGCAATTCGAGAGTGTGAAAGATAAACTAATCAGAGCAGATGAGTAATAGAACCATTTAGCGCATTTTGTAATTTTACATGACGATGCAGAGAGAAAGAAACGCTGAGAAAAGATTTGAAGAAAGAATTTGATTTGTTGAAAACAAAGGCTGCTACAGCTGAAGAGGATCTCCAGCGCAAGATTCAAGACCTTGAAAAAGCTGAAAAAGAGTTCCGTATCATTTCCCAAGCGCATTCTGCGTTGAAAGATGTGTCTGCGAAGCAAGAAAGCGATTTGCAGTATCTTAAAAACAGATCAGATACGCTGGAAAGAGAGAGGAATTTGTATAAACAGTCTGATGAGGAAAAGTGAGAATCTTTCTATTGAATGTTCAAGGGAATAATCATTCACCAATAGGTCAAAGATGATAAACGAATTGAATCAGTTGATCAATCAGCTAGAATCCAAAATCAAGATTTTGAACGAAAAGATTCGGGATCTCGACCAAGCGCTTCAAGTCAAGGAGGAATTCGTAAGATAATTCTCTAAACAACCAATCACCATTCACTTTTTTGAATAGATTGCTGAAATGGAAGCAAAATATCAAGTTTTTCCAGTGACCTTGAAAGGCACTTCGAATATCCCAGCCCAAGTATGGCTTCACTCGATCTCATTGAGTTCGAGCTTAATTTTTATAGATACTCTTAAGAAGGGACGTTGAAGGAGATTTTATCTTGGACATCGAGACTACAGGAGAAAGGAAGGTCATTCTCCCTTACCAAGTCGCTTCGATTAGCCCAAGCAAAGAGACACAAAATCAATTCACCATGACTTACAGAGTAGCTCACACATTATAATTCCATTGAATTAACAAAACACTTTAACAGCTGAAACCTAATAAGACCGAAACAGAGACTTTCGAAACTAAAGAATTAACCAAGCTACTCAAGAGCTTGAAGTATAGCTCTGCATTGGACATTACAAATCTAACTTATTTGTATAGGAGGTTTATGGAATGTGCAAGAGAGAAAGCGAAAAATGAGCCGATTACAACAGGATTGGGGGATTCTGGTCAAAAGAAAGACAAAAAGTTCTTCGCAGAAATCGCAAGCTTCTTCGGGTCGTAACTACCCAGCAAGAACATTCTCTCTAGGTTCCAGTTACTCTAATGGCTAGTTGAGATGTATACTAAAATTATCTTATAGATTGGAATCTGTCTATGTAATTGCTCGCGCTTCAAGATTCTATATACATATATACACAAGTAGCTGTCGTTTTTTAATTTTTTCTTCTCATGGCAAAGAATGTTCCCTCGAAATAAACGCAAGCTCTATTTATTCACAGCAAATGGAAGTTCTGTACAGAAATAAAAAAGAATTTAGTCAAAAGTGCTCATTCCCATTAACTTCTTGATTGTTTTGAGGTTTTCGCTTGCAATTTCCCTCGCTTTCTGCCCTCCTTCACGAAGAGTCTGATGAATAGCCTCTCTATCATGCAAAAATTCCTCTATTCTCTGGCCAATTGGACATATTCTATTAAAATTATAAGCGAGATGATACGACAAGGAACCATACTTCGCAATTAGAACTCCTGCTAGACTTTCTTTGAATTCTTTGATCGTGGATTCAGCGAATTCGTCCTCTAATTGCTTAATTGTCTTGCCGCTAACCGCGCTGTAGATTCTGAAAAGATTGGCGATTTCTGGTCTCAATTCGCTATAGTTAACCTAATATATCATAATGAGAGTTTGAAAAGGAATGTGGATAGTATATTAACCTTAGGGATCGAGTCTGTTTTTGCTTTCATTATCTTATCATGGATCAATTCAGGACCATCAGTCAGGTTAATTCGAGAATAATCACTTTCGTCGGATTTCGACATCTTTTTATTAGCGTCCTTCAAACTCATGACTCTTGGTATTGTGGCTGAGGAATTTTGAGGTTTGATATAACTTCAAGAGACATTGCAATTTACTCTTGACTACGTTGACCTGAGGGAAGAAATGTTCGCCTGGCTTTGTGAACAACGCGTTCCATCGTTGCGCGTAGTCTCTTGCAAGTTCAATGTGTTGAATCTGATCCTCTCCAACTGGAACCTGATTCGCTCTGTGTTCATAAATGTATGTTAGTGCCTGCAAACTGCTACTAGTCTCGTACCTGTAGAGAATAATGTCTGCAGTTTGCAAAACAGGGTAGGAAAAAAGCGCGAGAGAGGAGTTTTGAGTTTTTTTGTCTTTATATTGTGTCATTCGGTTGAGCCAATTCATCGGAGCGATCGAGCTCAAGATCCAGCAAAGCTCTGCATGTTCAGGAACCTGCAGTTTTGAAGAGTGTAAGGTATTATTGGTAGTAGAATGAATGATTTATTACGTGAGATTGCACAAATAGAATCGCCTTTTCTGGGTCAACGCCTGCAGCTAGAAGAGCCGCGGCGATGTTGATTGTATCGTCTTTGAGGTTTGTTCCGAAATATATGTTGGAATGATCTTTATTTCAAGTACAAGCAAGATGAATCAAGGCAGAAGAGGATAGAGATTACCCACTTTGAACTTATCGCTGAGTGCATGTAAATCGACAATAGAGTATATGATCTTTGATTCTTGGTAATGCTTGTTTTGTAAAGTAACCCAGTTTTGAATAGCACCAAGGTAGTTCCCTAGATGCAGCACTCCTGTGGGCTGAATACCTGAAAAAATTATATTCTTGCAATAGGTGAAGGCAAGTCCGTGTTGAAGTTTACCCCGACTTTCTTCATTTGCGTGTGATGTCCACCGTAGATAATTTTTAGTTAAGTTTTTATAAGATACGGTTAATTAAGGAATTTGCATACAGCAGCTGAAAAAACCCCTTTTATCTAATTCGGAACAAAGCTTTATTCAAATATGAGCAGCCTATAAGAATATGACTCTTTTCTATATCAGAGGCCAAGGAGTTTAGATGGAGTTGAAAAAACAAAAAAACAACAACTTGAGATCATTCTGTCCTTCTATTGCATGTAATATCAATGTGAACAAAATATAACAAAAAAGTAATTAGTTTATAGAGGGCCGGCTAATATGGCTCTTCCCTACCCTGTTGAACAATTGAAATATGATTTTTATTTATTTGAAACTTAAAATGCCATATAGACAATTGTAAATAAGAATTCAAACTCTTCCTGAATATAATTTATTCAAGAAGTACAAAATAAATTTACAAAATTAGCCATGGGTTTTTGCGAAGACAATCCATTGAAAACAACCGCCTTTAACATCAAAAGCGAATCTTTTGAGCGTTCTGACATTCTGTCATGCTATCTCTCAGTGTTTCAGATCCTAGCAATCCTTGCAGGCGTTTTTGCTCTCATATTTTACAGAATTTTCAACTATTGCATTAAAAGGCGAAAGTGTTTCACCGTCTCCGATTTTGAAACGATTCAACACTCATTCAAGAAGGCAGTTAATAGATCAGTCGCTGCTTATGTCTCGGATCGTCCTACTCTTCGAGCAGTTTTCTTCTTGTTTGGAAATTTCGGCTTAGCCTTGGGGTATTCCATTTACCTCTTGGTAGCAAAAATGCTTTATAATCAAAAGGAACATGGAAGTTCAGGTATTATCCAGACTGCGGGAACTGAGATATTCTTAGTGGTTGTTTGCAACATTACATTTATTCAGCTCTTCCTGTTAGTCTTGATTGGAGCTAAGGTTGAGATGCTGGCTTATACGAGGGATCCAATCAGAAGCATCATAATGAACACTGATGAAAGGAAGGTTTTTGTTCGAGCCAGTTTGAAACGAATGCTCATAGTGACTGTGATTTTATTCCTTTTTCCTCAAGTTCTCAGAGTGATACTCTTCTCCGACGAAAAGGACGTAAATGCTGCCAATGCAAGATTGGTCATCTATTTAATGCATATGTTTATTCTCTTTTACTATTCCACGGACAGGCTTTCTTTTCTTGGTTTTGAAAAAAAGATTCTCAGGATGCAGAAAAGATTAAATATATCAACCCTCAAAACGAGTTTTGTTGTCAAATTCCTGCAAGAACACGGTCCAATGTCCGTTACTAATGCTTGTCTTGCTGAATGTAGAGAGGACGCTGAGGAAGTCAGATCAAAGATTAGAGAATTGGCCTGTTTGAAAATAAACGTGTTTGAAGAACGGATCGAATTGGTTCAAAATGATCAATCAGTGCCAATGCCAATCAACACGGGGGAGATCTCAATTCTCTCGAAATTGGTCATTGTGATGTACTTTATCATGTTTTTTCCAGTGATTGCACTACTTCTGAGTATTATCGAGACCGACTTCATGGAGTGGCTTTCAAATCAATTGTTTTTTGGAACGCAAGTGCTATTTTTGGTTGGGATGCTGTTTGTGAACCCGTTTATCACTGTCCCTCTATTTTCATCCCACATGATGTTTGATTCGAAAAGCAATAAATCAGAAGAAAATGGTACTTCTTTGGAAGAGCTGGAAGCTGGTCCGAGCGAGTCATTTGATAGT
>ENA-UOTZ01001447-UOTZ01001447.1-compost-metagenome-genome-assembly--contig:-NODE-1447-length-16049-cov-15.818620_pt1 | contig 16049 bp, 9 predicted proteins | sample MGYA00238144_ERZ746983 | MGnify/ENA primary metagenome ERZ746983 (study PRJEB28759, sample SAMN06268863) | compost metagenome | isolation source: single cell | place: USA: California, Emeryville, Joint...
TTCTGAGCATTTCCTGCGGAGGACACCACTCTATGATTCTCACAGGTACACATGATTATTGAGGTGTTTTTTTATTTCACTTCTTTTTCTGAAAATAGATAAAGGACTCTTTACCTGTGGATATGCTTCGCACGGACAACTGGGCCTAAGGAATACGACCAACCAATGTGAGCCTCAATTCGTCTATACGATCTCAAATAAGTAAGAAATTTTTTGACGAAAGAACAATAAGCACAAATAATATTCAATATAAAGGAAAATAATCAGCATTGCTGCTGGATGGAATCATTCCCTTGCCTTAACCGACCGATTAGATCTATATGCATGTGGTTATGGGCTGTTTGGACAGTTGGGTACAAATTCTGAAGAGTCAAAAACGACATTCGTGCACGTGGCATCGCTTCGTGGGAAAAACATCAAGAACGTATTCGCAGGAGGCCACCACTCTTGGATCCTTCTAGGTAATCTCCTTTCAGTATCATGATATTTATCAATAACCAGATGAAAATGACCCAATCAACGAGGACTATGAACCTCCATCTCCATTAAGATCTCTAATCGCAACCCCGACGAAATCTCGGGACGCGTCTCCAGATACCAGAGCTGAAAGAAATTTTGAAGGTGACTTAGCTTCAAAAAGCGCAGTTAAAACTGAGAGAGGTATGCTGCGTCATCTGACTACTTACTTATCTAAAATTAAACATATGATAAGTCTTACAAGTCGTCTTTTCAGAGAACGAAATGTGTCATCGGTTTGTCCGCTTCGTAATCGAAGAAAAAGACTACGAGCCATTTAAAATCAAACTAGACGATTATATCAAAGAAGCATACGCTCAAGACACAGGATTGCTCCTACATAAACTACAGAATGATGCGGATATTGTAGAGGAAGTGAATGGTTTTGGGAAGATCGTATCGCCAAACATAAGCAGCACGAGTAAATCATTCACGCTCATGATGGTTGCGGACCCGAAGAGAGCCACTCCTCCGATCCTGCCTAATACGACCACGAATAAAGTTCCAACGAGTTTTCATACATCGTCAACGGTAATTGGAGAGATGCAGTTAATGAAGGAGAGCGATATTCTCAAAGATGAAAATCAAAGAGCGCTGTCGAATTGGATGTCGATGTTTTTAGAAAAGTTTGGAAATCGTCTTCCGACAATCAAATTCTTTGAGCTGAGACCAGCTATTTATGGCTAGGATCTTGTAGGATGCTGTTTAATCACTGAATTTATTAATTTTCGTTGAATTTGCAAGTCATGAGGAACTGATAATGATGATGACGGTAATGTATTTATTCTAGGTATTTGGCATTTATATTTGTATTGAATTCGCGCAATCCTCATAATACTTCCAATGTTCTCATCCAAATACAACCAATCCAAGTGTATTTATAAAGTCGCGTCAAGAGACCCTTAACCTGGCAGGATATGTCATTTAATAAATAGGTAATATATTTGATAGAAGTGGCTCTTGTGAATTATTGTCTCTTCAAAGAAATAAATAAAGAGATATCGTATATCCGTTAAAAATTAGAAATTAGGAAATTTAGATTGAATTTATTTCAAACAAATCTCAACATGGATGATCAATCATGGAGCAACAACCAAAGCTCAGAGTAATAAAACAATAGTAAATCTTTTTGTTACATTAGAAAATTAGTTTCGAGCGAGAGAAACAAAGACGACGAGAAACTTATGCGAAGGTAAGTATCATTGCTAATCCTCAATTTATTAAATCATGTCTTATGATAGGCAGAACAAGAATTACTGAATACTGAGAGAGAATTAACTAACAGAAGACGGACTCACAGGAGAACACAGCGGTAACATAAAAAGCAGAAAGCAATAGAATAATAGCACCAATTTAAAAGTGAATCTAGCACTCATCGGTCAGGTCACACTGAGACCACAGATCACAGGCAAAATAGAACGCAAAGCCGAAGCTCACCCAGAGTAGTCGATGATTATGACACTGATATCCAGGACATTCAAAGACAAATTGACGCTGCAAATTCTAGTTTGAGTCGACCGCATGATCTTACTTTAACCAACCAAAACTTTATGACTTCTGAGTCATTTCAAATCCCAACAATGAACACTAGTCAAGGCAAACCAATCTTACACTACAGCCCAAAGCAGCCGCTCCAAGAGCAGAAAGAAAATATTCAAGTGTCTCAGCCGTTCTTCGAAATGTCATTGCCAACTTCGGATAACCAAATTTCCAGAGGGGCTCAATTTGCTAATCGGTATCGTAGTTTTTAATGAGTAGTGTCTTAATATAGTATTTATATCATACAGAAAAAACTATCAGGAACTCTGGCAAGAGCAGCTCAGTCAGGTAGAAAGCAAGTTCTATGAAAATTTTCAAAAGGAAAAGCAAGCAATTATCGATCAGAGCTACAGAGATGCTAAGCAAGCGCAGGTTTAATCAAATGTTCAAGTGAAAAACGTCTCTGACAGTGATTCTTTGGAATGAATTTTCATAGGAAAATCTCAAAAGGAAATATGAGGCAAAAATTGCAGAGCTCGAAGCAAAAGTTGAAAGTTTGAGTACGGTTTCACAGGACCTAGAGGAAGCTCGTAAGGAGCTTCAAGCAAGCAAAGAGCGAGAGAACACATTACAAATTGTATGTGATCATGGAACCAGTTTTATGTGAAGCAAAATTTTGATTATTAGGAGAAAAAGAAGCTAATAACCGAGTTTGAATGGGAGAAAAAGCAGCTTGAAGATAAAGTTCTTGATTTACAGATTGCTTGTGGCGAAAAAGTAACCGTTTAGGTCGTTCTCATCTTTCCTAATGAAAATTATTTAAAGGACGTTAATCCAGAAATTGCTAATGGGAAAAATTTAGTTGAGAAGGTGAAAGAACTGGAGGCAAGGAACAGCTATTTGAAGAAGCAATTAGAAGAGCAAAGGCTCTTAAGTCAAAAAGATTTAGCTTTCGCGAAAGATGAGATGCAATGGCTGATTAATCAACTTGAAGTAGGGCGTGATATTTTGATAATATAAACTTATATATATTGTTAGAAATTCAAGGGAGAAAATGTAGCTTTGAAGGAAAAACTAACGCTTGGCGAGGTTTCTCAAAGTTTCTCGAAAACAAGCTTCAGACCTCAGGGTGAGCACTCAAGAGAGAACTCATCAGCAGCCTCAACGAGCTTGCGCATCAATGCGAAATCTCCGAAAGCGAGTCTTGATGGAGAATATCTTGTAGCTAAATTCTCTTTCCTTGGGTTTTCTGACTAATCCAATTTAGAAATACACAGCGTCCTCTTATTATAAACCAACTGGATTAGCAAGCCCTCTAAATGAAGAAGACGAAATTAAATCATTGAGGGAAATTATTGTGGTCCTTAAACAAGAGAAAGATGAGCTTCTGAAACAAAATAAGGCATTGAAGAATAAGTTATCAGCTGGGGGATTGAATAAAGATGCGGCTGCACTCCCAAATGAATGGAAAGAAAAATGCCTTCAGCTAACAGAGAAATACTACAATTACTTAGCTGCTCTAAGGAAAGAGAATGAGAAGATAAGAGAAGATGTTCAGATCGAATTCGAGGGTTTGAAAATTCTGGCTCAAAACAAAGTGGAAAGCTTACTTTCTCTTTATAAAAAAGTAATTAATATATCAAGAGGAAAGAGCTTAATTCCTCTTATAATATAGAAAATTGAGTCATTAGAAGCCAAACTCGAATATTATCAAACAAAATACGGTGAAGCACTGTGCGAGCTTCAAGAAAGGAGTAGAGTAAATACCGGTATCAGCGATCAGCCAACCATTCAAACAAAAGAAACGTCAAGAGTGAACGTTTCCAAAACGAAAAGTAAGAAAAATACTGTGAAAAAACCATAAAAAGAGGGTTGGAGAATTGATTGGTTCCTTATGATTTCTTTCATTATAGATTTTTTATACACCCATTTGTATTATAAAGCTAAAGCATAGTTTCACTCATTGATGCTGTGTAATATTTTAATGAAAAAAGCAATCTTCTATCAAGAACAAACTAAAAACGAGGTTCAGCAGTCGGCCTTGAGGGAGAAGGTCAGGTTTTTTATGAAACATATTTGTTATTATCCCACGAAAATAACCTTGAAATTCTATAAGTTGTAGGCATACTCGCATGCGAAATACATAGATCTAAAGTTGAAAGAAACAAGTTAAGTGTGTAGAATAACATAGCAAATAATGCCTAATCAAACCTTTAACAACAGGCCAGCAAGAAATGAACCATTTAAATCTGCATTCTCTTAAGCATTCATTTTGACAGCCGAATTATGAGGCCCCTAGATTGTCAAAATAAGTAAATATTTTATTTCTTCGCACCAAACGGCATCTTTCCTGAACCCAAACTTTTCTTTGGACTCTCCTTTGGAATCGGAACTCCAAAGAGCCCGTGTTTTATTTGAGTAGCGGCTCCTAGAGTTGGTGAAATAGATTGCTTCCCGGCCGGTTGCTGAACTCCTACGTTTGGTTGGACTCGATTTGCGCTCTCGGCTCGTTGATGAGTACTTTGACTTTTCTCTCGTGTGATGGCAGTGTTGACGCTCGAATTCGCATTCATTTTTGCCATGGCATTATTAATGTTATCCGGCAGTTGCGTTGGCTGGGCTCTTCCTTTGCTTTCTTGAAGTTTCGTCCTCAATTTATCGTTGAGTTGATCATAGTCTATTAGCTTTTGCTGCATTAAATTTCTCAACGTTTGATTCGCGTTGAATTCCTTTTGAATCTGTTCGAACGCGTCTTGTACCTGTTTTATCATGGCTAGCCTTCTCGTCTCCAGACCAGACATCTTGCTCTTAAAGGATGCATCTTCTTCCTGAATCTTGCTGAGGATTTTCTGGTATCCTTCGACAACAGAGTCGAATACCACGCCATCCTGCTCATTCTTTTGAACAGTGACTCCATTTGTATAGCCCGTGAAGCCCTGTGAAGGAGCAGTGTTTTGCTGCATAAGGTGGTTATCTTCGAACTTATTCACTGGAGCTTGTGTGGTAATAGTCGATTGCTGAGGACCTCCAAAACCATCAAATCCTCCTCCGAAACCTCCTCCAAAGCCGGTATCCAATTTTTCACTAGGTTTGGTTACCACTGGATGTTCTTCAGAAAAAATATAAACATTCGAGGCGTAAAATTAAATTTACCATTGTCCATTTCCATTAAATCTCCTCCGAATCCACCGCCTCCAGAAGTCGCCTTGTTGACTCCGAATCCAGCATTGAATTGATCTAATTATAGAGTTAATATTTACTATACATACAAAATATTTATACTCTGAATAACAGGCGGTTGGTTTGTTTGTGTCGGAATAGGCTTCGTATCAAAACCATCATCCATATCAAAGAGATCTTGAGTCTTTGACTGAGTTGGCTGAACGTTACTATTGCTCGGCTGGATGTTAGTGTTGGTTGGTTGTGCCGTTGGGAAACCCTGGTCTATGAGTTGCGTTTGTGGCTGTTGTTGCTGTGATGGGCTCTGGAATCCTTGCTGCTGAGGCTGAGGCGGATTCAACTGCCCTGGCTGCTGTTGCTGGGCTTGCAGTTGCTGCTGTTGCTGCGCGACGAAATTCTTATAACGAGCGATAAGCTCTTGTTTTGGTGGAAGTAGTTTTCTGTACTCTGTGATAAAAGTCTGCAAAGGCATCGGCAAAACAGGCAAAATCTCAACACCGCTCTTCGCCAGAGCAAGTAAATGCACTGCAACGATAAACTCCGCTTTATCAAGGAGCCCTGTCTCTCCAGTATCGCTCGTCTTCCAAATTAGAAAGAGTACGTCGCCGGGCAATTGACTGCGAGCAAAAATCTCCTTCGCTTGAACATTGGTGAAGAGACCGACCTTCATTTGATCGATTTTCTCAAAATAGCTTTCATATTTCTTCAACATGTCAATGTTTATATCGTAAGGACTAGGTATTATGAAACTATTCGCAATGACTTGCATGGGACTGATTTGCATAGGATTCATTTGCATGGGAGCAGATCCATAGTCCATTGCTTTATTTACTAGCATGAGAGCGTTGCTGGGCTCTGGGTTCTGCTGCGGAAAGCCAAATTGATTTGGTGCTTGGAACCCTTGCTGGAAACCTTGCTGCTGCATATTTTGCTGAAGTTGCTGCTGTTGCATCATCGACGGATCAGCGCTCTGGCTTTGGAAAGTCTCCTGCTGAGGAGGTTTAGGCTGAACCGTAGTAAATTTCGGTAGAGGAGCCTTTGTATTCGCGATAATGCTTTCTCTGGAGACATCGATATTATTCTGAGCGTAAGCGATCAATCTCAGTGCGACATAAAATTCATCACGGTCCAAATACTCGTTGTCTGTTGACGCAATGAGCCAAATTTCTCGAAGGACCTCTTTCGGCAGACCAGATCTTTGGAAAAATGGAACGACTTCCTTTCCGGTGACTTTTCCGTTGTCCTCGTTGTCGACTTGAGACCATAAATTAGAATAAAATCCTCTTTCGTTGTTTTCAAGCTTCACGTTTACTCTTGGAGGCTTTTGAGGCGGCATTTGATAATTTTGATTCTGTTGCATATCATATCCTCCAGGCATTCCTCCTCCAAAGCCGGTATTGAATTGCTGTGGCATCCCCATGTTATATCCGGCGCCGAATTGCTGACCTCCCCCCATTCCACCGAACCCTCCGCCCATTGACGAAGGACCATAAAACTGCTGCTGTGGGAAACTATTCATTTCAAGTAACTATATCAGAGTTTGAATTTAATTAATGTTTTGCTTTTATACGAGAGTATTTGAATTAGTTATATAAGAAAAACAACAAAATTAAAGCGTTCATTCACTCTATCAGCAGAAGGGATATATTTTTTCTCAAGGATATCTATTGAATGAAGCTGACGTGTAAATGGCTTTTCGAAGTCGCGAAAGGTTGTCTATTGATCCAGAGAAAATCGTAACGGTAAATAAGATTTTCTCACATCGATAACGGGCTCATCAGTCTTCTGTGGAAAAAAAGTTTAGACTACGATGTTTTGCGTTTCATCTTTTATGAAAATTCATAAGGAATAATAAACTGAAGATAAATAAGAGTCTATTAGTGAAATAATAGAACATTTTACTAATCATTGTCAATGTCAATGTGAGTTTTTTTTTTTTAGAATTTGTAACGAAGAGAAAACATATTATTGAAATTTTATGAAATGAGTCATGAGATAGCATAATCTATCAAAATTTCATCACCAACGCATATTACGGTTTGAATTCAGTAGCTGAACTCGTTTAATTTGAAAAACCAGGAAAAAGCTGCGATCAAATTTAAGCGTTTATGCTGACGTAAGTTTGAGTTAGAATTAAGTGGCTCTTTGTAAATATTAAGCTTAAAGAATTGATTGTTTGCATTGAATTTTCCTTAAAAAATGGGTACTAACTGCTCCAAGAGTTCTAAAGCGTCGCGGCCTATTCGTGTCATCCGCGTTGAACAACGGAACAACGCTAGTCGCAGTACCGATAACAATTCAGATGAAATAAAACCGAATAATCCAAATCTAACGATCATTGGACTTGACACGCCTGAACTTTCAATGCGTTTTGACTCAAAATTGCATGAACGACATCAGAAAGCACTCCCCAATTTCCGCAAAGACTTGAAAATCGGCGAATTCTACCTCGAAACCGCTTCAGCCCAACCAACTCCCACTGCAAATCAAAATAATCCTTCAAAGAAACCTTTTCCTACAAAAAAACCGAAACTGTCTCTTGCTGCTAAGATCAGAAGCATTGAAACAATCGTTGCAAAGACAAAGAAAAATCTGGGTCCACAACGCCTTCAGAGGATGATCGATGAAATGTACACCGAGTCCGATGCCTGCATTGACTATTTCTCAAAGAGACAAACTCCGAAATTCCAAGCTATCCTTGTATCTGGACCACCGATGAAATACCGCTGGGCCTTCTGGAAAGCGAAACTAAACATTGAGAAATATTTCGTTGACGGCCTCTATGAGAAATTCCTGTATATGACAACCCCTTGTGAGATTGATATCAAGAAGGACGTTAGCCGAACTTTTCCTGACGAATCGTTTTTTGCGACAGGCTCATACGGGTTTATTGGTCAAAGCCAGCTTTTCAATGTGCTCAAAGCGATTTCGCTTTATTTTCCGAATATAGGTTACTGTCAAGGCATGAATTTCGTTATTGGGTTTATCTTGCTGATTAATGGAGGACGAGAGCTTGAGGCATTCTGGTTTTTCGTAACTCTCGCTCGAAGTCATGAGTTTATGCTGGGAGGGCTGTTCGAGCCAGGGTTCCCGTTGCTAGAGCTTTATTTACATATTTTCAACGAGATGCTACAGAAAGAGCTCCCTCACATCTACGATCATATTAAAGTGAAAAATGACATGCCGGATATCGTTTGGATAAGCAAATGGATCCTCACGCTTTTCTTGTATAGTCTGCCAGCGTCGCAGGTCACCAGAGTGTGGGACTACATGATTTCTGAGGATATTTTCGCGTTGATAAAGCTATCGCTGGGACTTTTAAAGTATTACGAAAAGCTGATTCTCAAGCTCGATGTTGTTGGTTTTAACGACTTGATGAAGCTGGTCAAAGCTGATAAATCAAATAAAAAGGTTGCTCTGACTTCCGATGAGGAGACGGATCTGACAGGATTCACAGAGCTCAATATGGATATGGTAATCCATCACGCAAAAAAAATAAAGCTTGCAAAATCGTCCATTGCGCAAATGACCAAAAAGTTCCTAGAAAACAGAGGCAGTTCAAATATTTACTATCAGTTTTATCTCAACTTCGAAAAGAACGTGAAAAGTCAGGCTGCAATCGAGGAGTTTCAAAAGGATGTCGATAGTATGATTATTGAACTTCATCTCAGGGAAGAGAAAGCTGAATCTCCAGCATTCCAGAGGAAACATAGTCTCTGCCAGGATGAAGACGATGGCGGAATGATCCTCGAGCAGCTTGCGACGCTGAGACGAGAAGAAAATATTCAAGAGGCGAAAAACAGCGGAGTAGATGAAGACTCAGAGGGGGATGTAGAGGCGGATTCTTTGGAGCGTCCACGTCCGCAGAGCACTCAGACAAAGAGAGCGCATTCGAATCATACTAAATTGCTGCAAATGACTCCGATAAAGGGTGATGTAAGTGATAAGCAGGCTCATCCAAGAGAGTCAGATAAAGTGGCACGTGATTCCAGCGAAGAGGAGTTAGAGAGTCATATTTATGAACCAAACGTGGATCCCATTCAACAAGCGAACGGGAAAGATGATGAGGCTGAAATTCAAATCATACGTAGGACAAGGACAGGGCTCACATTTATCGAAGTTGAGATCAAATCATAGAGTAGCATGGTTTAAATTGAGGTTTTTAAATGGTAGATAATAATCGTTAAATAATACTTTTGCATATTTCAACCTTTTTTTGGTTCGAAATTTAGAATCTGCAGATATTCATACTATTTTGACCAATTTTTCTTTACTTTTGATAAATTGGTTTGCTTATTGGATATCATTGAGTGAATGAATGAAATGACAATCTTCGTGTCCTATATGAGACCGAAATTAAGAGAATGCCATTAGCTTACAAAAATTGGATTTTGTTTCAAAATAAACAAAAAGGAACGACCTCTTTACACAAAAATAGTGATGATGATGTTAACTTGGGTTGTAACGTCCACTATCTTGGAATACTAGATACCTATAAATTTTAAATTTTGACAACTCTTCTCGATCAAGAAGCAAAAAATATATTATTACACACAATTAAAAGTCACAAAAACTTTAACACTTGTCTAATTCGCTAACTGACAATCTTAGTATATGATTCTATTCACTGATAAAAATTCATATAGCTAAATTTCATCTTATTAACACTTGTTTGTATTCAAAATAAACTTAGACCTAGAGCTAATTGGTCAACAATTTTCTTCTCGTTACTCTCGTTACTGGCCTTTCTTCATGGCAAGCAGCTTTTTAACCCTATCATTCTTATCATTATGCTTCTTCGCGGTCTAAATCAAATGAAAAATCAACAAATGGCTCAAGTACTCAAAATAACCTTTAGCTTGTACACATCTACTGCGATCGGCTCAAAATCTTTGTCTATATCCATTTTCATCAGCTCATCAAATTTTACGAGTCTTTTCACTCGTTCTCTGTGCGTAACCTCATTGTGAAGATTTGTGTAGTACTTGTACGTATCAGAATCCACTGAAGTATCTCCTATTGAAACATCTAAATCCCTAAATCTGTCTTCTTCCATATAGACATTAGGATACTGTATCTTCACTGAATTTTTATATTTCCTCGATATCTTAGGCCTCGAACGCTGCAAATCCGGAAGCAACGTCTCACTGAGATGATATCCATCTTTAAACAGAGGGTTAAAATATTTTTCATTAGTCTGTATAGGTGCGCGCTTGTGTCGCTTTTTCTTTGAAAATTTCGATTTTTTAGACTCAGCTGCCTTTTCTATCTCCTCTTTCTCAAAAGAGCGATTTAAGTTATCAGAATGCTGCGATATTCGGTCGAAATCCTGCGAAGTGTCATGCCTAGGAGTGCGAGCATCCAGCGATAGATTTCGATGCTGCTGATAATTTTTCTCCCCAGAACGAGGAGTCCCTGGTTGTTGACTTTGTTTCAATTCTTGAAGTTGCCTCATCTGTAAACTATTAACCCTTGGAAGGGCCGCGTCTTCTGAAGCACCCAGGACTTCCACCTTTTCTAAAAATCTGATCCTTTGGTTTTCAACTAAAAAACGTTTGCTTTGATCGTCGTGACTTGAAGTTTTTTCTCCGCCGACTTTTGAATCATCATTGTTGTGCAAATGTGATTCCAAAGCCGAGCGACTGCTTAGTGCTTTCACACTCGCTGTTTTTTTTACAAGCAAAGATTTATCTGGTTTCAAGATTGCTGGTAACGCTTCCCGTTTGGAATCTTGGCGAGTTGGTTGCTTTTTCACCTTTGATTTCATATGAATCGCTGACTTATTTCCAGTATGACTAACATCAAGCACAGGATCTTTCGCATCTCCTTTCTCCAAGACTGTAACGTTCTGCCTGGAAGAAAGTGCTCCTACGTTGTGAGTAGATCTGGAGCGATCCAAAGATTGAAACTCTTCTTCATAACTTGGAGTTTTCAGTTCAGTGCGGTTACGGCTCTTATTCAGGAGAGTGTATGGTATCTTATAAGGAGTAGAGAATACCTCCTTGTAAGGGCTTTCAAAATTCTTTTTGACATATTCTCTAAAATTGAGCACTTTAGCGACTTTTTCGTGTATATTTGAAACTCCCCGTGGTACACTTTGAGAACGGATTGGTTGGATGGTGCTTATTGGGTTCCTTTTGGTGAGGGCTTCGTGGGTAGGGAGGACAGGGTTGCGTAGCGGTTTGTGCAATTGTTTGTAGGAAATGCTGCTGTGAAGCGTAAGTCCATGCCCATGAGGTTTTGAACCAGCTCGATGAGAATGAATGTTTGTGTCTTTTTCCTGGAGTTTTTGTGGGTGAGCTTTTTCTGGCTCTTCCAGGTTTCCTTTAGAATCAGTCTGATTCGGTTCCATAAAAATTGTTTTATTGAGTAATAAATGAGTTAAAATTGTTATCTAAGTTGTTCTGAAGATAAGAGAGGTTAAAAACTGCATTGAATCAAGTATGAAAAGTATATCGATTTAACACTGAAATAGAGAATCTCTATAGATGCTTAAGAACGTTATACAATCAAATATATTCGCATTTTCTCAAATTTATAAGAATCAATATGTTCTGCCAGTTTTATTGACGCAGAAATAAGGCCACTAGCGTTTCATAAGAGAACTTTTTCAAAACTAAATGGCATGGAAGTTCAAAAATTTCTTCAACAAATTGAAAATCTGAGTTTATTAGTTTTTCTTTTCTTTATAGATTGAATTCTCGTTATATAGGTCTTTCTTGGGTTTGATTAACAAGGAGATGATCCGAAATTCAATAAAGGATAAAAGGAAAATGTGCCACTTCACATAATGAACAAGTAAAATTCTAGGTAGATTGAGGTAGTATCGCGAGTCAGCTTTAATTAAGCAAATATTAAACGAAATACAAGATACGATTTAAAATGTCATTTGAAGGAGATTTCACACAGATCAACAGCATCAAAGGGTTCGCCAAAAGAGTCGACAAGATTCTTGAATCTGCTGGAACTAAAGGCCAGCAGGAACTTTCGAAATATTTTGATTCAATTGGAGATTATATTTGTAATCGTAATATCAAACCCGAACACCGAGGCTATGCTCTCCTGGTAGTCAAAGAAGCATCAGAAATAGCGAGAAACAAGGTAGAAGATCCATTTATCCAGGCAATAAGCCAAGCACCCAGATTGCTTCAGGCTGTGTATTCAATTGCTTCGTTTGAAGGTGAAAGAGACTTCCCAGAGCGAGGTAGTTGCTATTTCAAAGATAAATTCAAAGAAAGACATGCATTGGAATACGAGAAGAGACTAGGAGAACTTGGCAATTACTTGATCCAACTTGCTATGGAAATGATTTACTATTGGAAATCATATTATCATTTCAAAGAAGGATATGGCCAAGGTAGAAAAACCATTTTTGATGATCTTTACGAGAGCTGTGAAGATTATACTAAGGAACAGTTAAAACTGCTTGAACAAGGTACAGATCTCGAGTTTTTTAATAATGAAAGACCAAAACCGCCGGAACAGATGAAAGTGCTAAAGGAAGCCAAATATCCTTTACAAATTGAGAGAAAAATCTACGGAACCAAGCTTCTCAGGATCTCTCATCAGGATCTTCGGAATAAACTTGACAATGCCGAAGTGAAAATCACAAAATTAGAAGAAAATGTAACAAAGTTAGAACGTGTCATTTCGGACTTGAAGAAAGAAAATGTAGAACTAAAAATAAAGGTTGGAAGACATGAAGAAAACATTAAGAAATTCGGAATAGATATCGATACATTGCGAGCAGAGAAGGCAACACTCATGGGCCAACTTGAACACGAAACATCTGCCCATCAGGCAACAACAACTAAACTAAATCAAGAGATAGCAAAATTAAATGACAATAATAAACAATTAAATAATAATCTAGAAGCTGTCACAAAAAATTCTCGATTGAAAATCCAAGAGATCGACAACATCAAGAATCAATTAACCCAAGTAACACAAAAGAAAGATGATTTGTATGAGTGGGAGAAACTACTTGAATCAAGAATAGCAGCATTAACATTCTACAATACGGAACTACAGACACAGAACGGAGCTTTCAAGTCGGAAATCGAGAACCTAAAAGCAAATATTAAACGACTTGAAGGGGAAAACAAAAGACTTCGCACCGCTTTAGAAGAGACAAGAACAGAAGGTTCTCGATCAGATGCATATGCAGAAAGGCTAGAACAAAAACTTGAGAAAATTCATAAAGAATTAGAGAGCGAGAAGAGTCAGAATAGAGAACTGTGGAGACAGATTTCTCAGCTCAACTGTGAAATAGAAAAATTAAATTGGGAAAACGAAAACTCTAAATCCATGTACGACCGACTTAAAACAGAAAATAAAAAGCTGAAAGATCAGATTTCGAGTCTAAGTGCAGGCGATCTTCCCCCAATAATACTTATTTGTGAATCAGATTAGGATTTTGTTGATGTATGGTATCTGTGGCAATCATTTCGGTATTGACAAAGTAGCGGAATGACTCCAAATAAACCCAGTTGAGATTGCCCACAGAAAGCTTCCTGAGGCAAATAAAATATCCATCCTAAAATTCGAAAACTTACATCTACGGAATCAAGTTTATCTTTTTAAGCTGAAGTTAGGTATCTTAGATGACCAGCAAATCGCCTTCTTTAGCTTTGAAACCAAAATTTCCGGGAAGAGATAGAATGTATCAAACAAATCAGTCTATAGTGCAGATTTAAATGTAGTGGTAAATTCTATACCTATCAAGTGTTCAAACTTTTCTGCGAAATTGTATCATAGATAATCAAGCGAACCAAATAATCAGCTGATGACTTCCTCTAATGAATTCAAAAAGAAAGCTTACTTTTAAGGTTAATTTAGAGGAGAACGAGTTAAAAGAACAGATTCGACAGCTCGATATTATTAAAATAACGAAATACAGATGAATTGCAAGCAGTACAGAAAAAACTTGAAGATAAGAGTCTCACTACTCAGTTAGATAAGCGAGACACGACAATTTCAACATTAACAAATAAGTTGGCTACATTAATGAAAACGAATGAAGCACTGACTTCCGAGATCAAAAAACTGAAAGAAGATTTAGCCCAAAAAGTGAGGATGATAGCTGGAACTGTTATGTCCAACGCTGCAAGAAAAACACAAGAACTTACGATACGAAATAACACTTTAATTCAAGAGAAAGAGGGCCTTCAGAGGAAAAGTATTCAACTTAGCAAAGAAGTTGAAGATCTAAAGTCTATAATTCAGGAACTAATGAAGGATAACTCCACCCAGGACGACACCTTAACAGCATTAAGCAGAGAAAAAGAGAATCTCATTTTAAAAAACAAAGAAATAAATGAAAAGATGCAAAAATTGCAAAAATTGCAAGCCGACAATTCTCAATTTAATACTGTAAATGAGCGACTGGAAGGTCAAATGAAAAAGCTTGAAGCCGAAATTGCGAGTTTAAGAGCTAATCTATATAGTTCTGAATTTGGTGCAAAATCATCACTTCTTAAATTCACTCACTCAGAATTAACAGATAATGACGCTGAAAATAATACAATCAAGAGACATACAGAAACTAGAGACCACATCCAAGTCAACCAAATAAATCGTTTTCCGAAAAATTCAAACCACACACAACCTGTACTTCACCACAATCGACTTTCAAAACAAAATTTTAAACGAATGAAGGAGCTTTTCAAAAGCAGAAATAACCATCACAAAGTAAAAGCTATTTGCTACAGGGGCGTTGAGGAGATAATAACACCCAGTATCATTCTAAACCCATTTAGAATATCGAAGATACTGGGCATTGAGCTATTCAAATTGAATTTCTTCTATTCAACATTTACCTTCTATTTCTTATCCGTTAAGTAAGTTAAGAGCAAAAACATGACATTTATTCAAACACATCCGATCAACTTCTTTATTGAAGAAATAATGAGAAAAATTCTAAATGAAAACAATATTATCGACTTTTACACAACACAAAAGTTTCTTAATATTTCTTGTTTTGCTGAATAAACGTATGCTCAGAATAAAATTTTGACCTTGTAAGGCTCACCTTCTCTTTACCGAAACTGCCAGAGAATAGTGTTCAATTACAAAAAAATTATATTATCCTACCTTTTTTTTGGCTACACTGGGAACTATGAAGTCGATTCATATTGCATTCAATTGCTCATTGATTATATAATATAATGGGGAGAATTCACTTGAAATTAGCTAACTTTTGTGCGTTTCTGTAAACTATTCATTTGATCTCAGCTTGTAGTTCGAAAAATGGCATCTATAGAATCAATTTATTAACTGAAGCTAGGTTTAGATAGTTGAAAAGAATCATCAGTATCTATATTGTTTTTGTTTATCTAGGGATTTGAGAAAAATTAACTGGAAGAATCGCTAGAGAGTAAAGATGGATGAAATTGGAAGTACAAGATCTCAGTCTATCGTGGTTACTGAAAGGTAGTGATGGTAGAACCAGCTAATAGATTCAAATATAATGCTTCGTGATAAGATTAATTAAGAGCTACCCTTAGCAAGCATTTGAAGTTTCCCATTTTTCATATTTAAATAGGACAGAGTAGAAATAAGAGTCGATTCTCTACTGAAAATCGGTTTTCAAAGCCAAACTTCTAGGAAGGTTGCTCCTAAATTAATTTTCTGTATATCAGCTGGAATCGCAACACCGATCTATAAATATTAAAATAAACGCAGGATCGGAAAATGTCATTTGAAGGAGATTTCACACAGATCGACAGCATCAAAAGATTCGCCAAAAGAGTTGACAAGATTCTTGAATCAGTTGAAGCCAAAGAACAGAAAGAACTCTCGAAATATTTTGATTCAATTGGAGATTATATCTCTAACCGCAATATCAAACCCGAACACCGAGGCTATGCTCTCTT
>ENA-UOTZ01001448-UOTZ01001448.1-compost-metagenome-genome-assembly--contig:-NODE-1448-length-16042-cov-9.061510_pt1 | contig 16042 bp, 16 predicted proteins | sample MGYA00238144_ERZ746983 | MGnify/ENA primary metagenome ERZ746983 (study PRJEB28759, sample SAMN06268863) | compost metagenome | isolation source: single cell | place: USA: California, Emeryville, Joint...
CTTGGGAAGAATTCCTCCAAGTTATGTACGAATGGCTAAAGTCCTCAAATTACTTCACTTCATCACACGGCTCCAATCCAACAGTAAGCGAATCAACGCTTAAAACACCCAACTAATCAACATTCTGGAATAGGAAAGGAAAATCTTGCATTTGAACCTTGCAAACTTCTTCATGCAATTTAACCAGGACAAGAATGCTTATCTTATCCAAGCTCTCAATACCGAGCAAAACGCTCATTTAGAAGATCGTATCGAGGCTTGGGACTTTTTATGGACGAAATCCAACCATACAAATGAGGAAAAATGGTTCTTCTACCAGGAGAATCAAAAGCTCCTTGACAAATTCAGCGTGATTGTCCAGGTAAAAACCGCTCAAAATTAAATAATCCCAACTTTTAAATTTAATTCCAGCAAGTGCATTCCGACGATGGTAATGTGGTTCTCGAAGGCTTGAAAAATACCGTCAATTTGCTTTTGATCGTTCACGTTTTCAAGACTCCAGCAGAAAGGTTCGAAATCTCCAACCATATCATCAGAATATTCGACCTTATCGTCAACTCGAACCTGATAAATAAAATCTGCTACATTCTTGGCAACACTGAAAACCCTAATATTCTTTGGGAGTGCCTTAAAATTGTCACGATCTTTGCTCCGGGACCTCGCATCGCTAACACTCCAGAAACTTCAATCCTTCATCCAAGCCAAATGTTCCATAAAATCCTGCTCGGAAATAATGGCGTCGTTCAAAGCTGCCTCAAGTTAACGCAATCCAATTGCATTGAAGTGAAAGAGCAGGCGGTCTTGGCTGTCGGGTTTTTGGTCCGAAACTCCGCTGATATTCGTGATCTCATCGTTTCCTTGGGAGGTGTGCAGGTCCTTTGCGACTCTATCAACACTGAGAGTCCGATTTCTCTGGTGCAGCGCATGTCGCTAACTTTGAGTTTGATCGCTGCAGTTCCAAACAGGAAAGGCGAGTCAATGCTGTCTGCAGAATTGTCAAAAACTACGCTGAGTTTGGTGCAAGCGTTCTCTTGGCTCCTCTTCTGGAAGGATGATATTGACATCCTTTCCAACTCTCTCTTGGGTTTGAGTTACCTGCTCCCTCAGATTGAGTTGAATTTCAGCAATACGAGCATTTGGGAAAGAGCCGTTAAGATGCTTACGCATAACAACGTGCTTGTCAAGCGATCAGCGCTGTACTGCTTAAAAACTATAGTTCTGAACAATGAGTTGCAATGCCAGTACTGCGTGGAGCAGAAAATGCTTGTGCTGTTGAGTGAGCTGCTGCATTTTGCGAACGCAAACGTAAGGGTTGAAGCTTGCGATCTCATCACACTATTAGCCAACCGTGGATATGCTTGGGTAAGCTCATTTTTTGTTGGACATAACTAAATTATAATGTATTATAGTACATCCTCGACTCCAGTGTGATCGCAAATATCGTAAAAATTCTGTACGAAGACTCAAATGTGAGATGGACCTGCGTAAAAACCCTCAAAATTCTCAGCTCTCAAAATGGAGATTTTAACAAGTAAGCTTAGATGCTCCGTCATTCGCTTCATTTATCCCTCTTTTCATTAGGATGTTGCTTGAAGCTGGAGTCGTCAAGGCTCTCTTTTCAAACTTGCAAGGATTCAAAGACTATGACTCTCTCCTCTCGGAAATTTACGGCTATTTGGACGCATCTTATAATTTCAAATATCTTACAGACAGTCTTCAAGTGTTGGATAACCTCCTCAATTTTACTTCAGGAATCACTAACTTAGCCGAATATGCCAACGTGATGAGGACACTTCTTGAGCAAGGAAACTTTGACAAATTGAAGGGTGTGTTAGACATTATCTTCGCGGATATCAAGGACAAAAAAATCGAGTACAAGCGTCTTGCATCGGATATCACCGAGGTAAATTGTTTTGCTTAGAGCACCAGAGATGACCTTGCTTTTGTTATTTAGTTCTTCAAATTAGTCGTGAAGTATTTAGCAGAATGTCTCACTTTATTCAAAAACGCTCCAATTGCGGACATAACCTCGAGGATGGTCCTTTATCTTACTGAGCTTGGAGGTATGCTTTTAGACGAGTCATGAGGGCGAAGTTTGACCTGATTTATATTATATAGCCGCACTAGAGAAGAAGTTTTTAGAGGTTGACAATGCAGTCAAAAGCAATCAGATGACTGTTGAAATGCCCACTCAGAAGACTTTGGAAATACGTTGCTTCTCTAAGGAAAACTTCCCTAATGGTGATAACCGTGTACTTGAAGTCAACTCAAACATCGGACTCATGGAATTACTCCTTCAGGTATAATAAAAATGCTTGGAACTGCAAACTCATTGCGATTCATCATTATTAGATCGAACATCGATATCAGCGTTCTCCCATTACACTCCACTACATCGACGAATTCAACGACCAGATCACAATCGACACGGACACTGTGCTTCAAAAAGCCATTCAAAAAGGCCTCCGAGATTCGACAGCAACTCCAATTGACAAAATTATCGTGAAACTGATCGTTAATTCTCCAAATTCTTTGCTTAAACTGGGTGACGGAATCAACATCTCGACATTTAAACCGTCAAACCTCTTCTCTGACAAAATATGTAAGATTGCTCACAAACTCATTTAACCTCTCTAATTCCCTATAGTTGACATATTTTCAGGGAACTCAACCAATCTGTTAAACAAAGATAACCTGCTCCAAGACCTGGGAAACAAGACCAGCCTTACCAGAGCAGAACTTGAAAAGATATATGACTCTTTCGTGCAAACTACGATAAAGAGAAATGCCAACCAGGCTGATGGTACTGTCAATTTCCAGGAATTTATGGACATCATGAAGTAAAAGCAAATCTTTCAATGGAAGTTCTAACGCAAATACTAGGGGATTCATCAGTGATATCAACACCATCGAAGCAATCTTCCGTGCACTGGACTATAAAAACTCCAAGACGATCGATTTTAGAGACTTTGTTTGTGCGATGTCGCTGATAAAGAGCGGCAACCTCGAAGATAAGCTTAAATTCGCATTTATGTCCTATGATATCGATCATAACGGGTACATTGACCGCCAAGAAATGACTCAGTTGGTTGCCACGAGCGCAAAGACTCGAGGCATGAATCTGTGCACTCACGAATTGGAAAAAACCGTCACTGAAGTGTTCGCGAAAGCAGATGCAAACGGTGATGGCGTATTAAACTTTGATGAGTTCAAGTTTGCGGTGCTCAACAGCCAAATCTTGATAAATCCTTTCTGGACGAACTCACCAGTGTCTTCGGCTTAAAAGGGGTTTTAATTCTTGAGTTATTGATTTGAAATTGCTGATCTTATCTATCAACAGAAAATACGTTAAACTAATTCTCATTTCTACTTTGCAAGAAGCCGATAATGGCGTCAAATATTATTCAGTAGAGATACTATAAGACTGACTGCTATTATAATCAAAGGAGAGAACAAAAAGAAAATAGATATCTTTTGAGACTTGGTATAAGCGAAGAATAATAAGTAGCAAAGAAATAAAATTTAACTGAAAAATAAATTCGGACGACCTATGTCGCAATTTTTTGCAAATGTTAGCTCAACAGCGCTCCGGGAGCAGCTTGAAAAAAGCGGCTTCAAAAAGCCAAAAAACACTCTAAACGTGATCTTTCGACAACTATAACCATGTTTTCTCATTCTTCTACCGAAATTAGGCGCTGGATCTTATCCCAAAAGACACATTGACGGCAATTTTGCTTGATATCTGTCAAAATTACCTCAACCAGACAGAAATAACCAGGTTCAGTGAATATTTTGTCAAATACGCGGTAATTTCCCGACAGTTTCGAAAAGAAATGTCTTAACACAATCAATCTATTAGACAACCAAGTATGAATTTACTTACCAATCAAATCGCTTTGCATGGTCCTTTGAATATTCGCTCGACGTCCATGCGAAAATTTATCAGGAGCCCAAGATTTTCCAATATTTTTTCAAGGAAGAAAACCCTCGTGAAGTCATTACTCTGTACCTTAGAGCTCGAAGAATTCTGCTGCAACATTTTGTTGGCGACTATCAAAACAAATTCTATGATTTAGAGCCTTATGAGCTCGATCTTGACCATTGGGTGGTCCTCGCAAATAGAATTTTCGATGATACTCAGTATAGTAAAGCGTTGGAAAGCTTAAACTACGCGATTGTTCAAGAGGCTTCGCATTCAAATGATCGATTTCTTAAAAAAAACGTAAGAAGAAGTGACTTTGATACGACTGATTGCTTTGAATAGAATTAACTCTATCATCTTCATCCAACTATTGATTTTGGAATTCTTGAAAATGCGAGAAGAAAAAAAAGCTGGTGGTGAAATGGGCATCTCTCCGAAAAAAACGATAAAGCAGTCTGGCCCACCAAATCAAGGCCTTGGAAGGTCCGAAGTTCCTGGATACGTCAAAATTGGAGGGAATATGATTTTGGATGGAAGCGGCTCGAAGCTTTCTCCTCAAAGAAATGTAATACCATTACACTTCTTGGAAGCAAATTTATATGTAATATTTGAAATCAATAGACCGCTCAGAAACAAGGTGATACGATCTATAGAACACCTGTCAAGAGTTCAACGATGATGAATGAGTCACCTGATTTTAGTAAAATGAGGTCTATTAGTCCGATGAAAGGCGCTGTCCCGACTACGAAGGTAATTCTGCTCTCCAGACGCTGATTGTAATGGCTCTCAAAGGAACTCTATGATCTGAAGAAAGAAAAGAAATTCCTCAACACAGAACTCTATACCCAAACGCGAGAGAGGAAAAAGGTGCAAGAGAACCTCGATAAAGCGGTTGAGAGCTATATTGATTTATCCACAAAGCACGACAAGCTTGTCGATTTCGTCAGAGAGCTTCAAGTTAATTTCTTGCATTTGACTGAGCATGTAATTTCACTTTGCTGAATGTCCCAAACTAAATTCTCAATCTTATAGCTTCAGAACAGAAATTCCGCTATTGTCAAAGACCCGAAACTAAAACAAGCAATTACAAGAATCTCTGAATACAAGAATTTCGAAAAGAATCATGTTGATAGACTAATTCCTATGGGTACCCTATTTTTTTAGAGAACTGTGTATTTAACTGGTGATTAGGTCTCCTCAACAAGAAAGAAACATTTGGTGATTTACTAGAGAATGCTAAAACAAAACAACCAAGTAAGTAAGTAGTGAGTTTATCATGTTCATTGTTTTGAATACTTGGAATTTTGCAATTCACTGAACTCAATAATACTTCTGTTACTGCGTTTCCTAAAGAAAAGTTGTTCTCGTTCAATTAATTCTGTTTTTCACTTGTTTAGCTCATTAGGAAATTAGCATTTATCCTGTTAGCTAAATGACGTTTGTTTGCTAGTTGAATGGCAACTCAATCTTTGTATTATAAGTTAGCTATTGGCTTGCTTTTCTATAGAATAGAGACGTGGTGTTAGGTAAGAGAATTGATGTTCGAAGTAGAGCTCAGATTTGATACCCATCAAGCATGTATATGCACAAAGCGAATTTTCATATCAGATTGTGTAGGCAATACACGTGCAAGAAACATCAGAGATCTGGTATTAGGACAAGAAACTAATTCAAAACCTAATTCGAAATCTGACTCTCTAACTCTTCTCCTTTCTCTTTAATTATGTAAACCGCACCGCTTGTATCTACTTGGTGATCTCATCTTTGTATTTCGAGACAAGCTCTTTGATTTGCTGCTCAGGTGTCATCGAGAGGAAATTCTGTTCTGAATTGAAAAAACTCATTTTCGATTGGAATGCCTCTGCGTATTTCTCAGCCGTCGTCTTTGAAGTTACATTGACGATTTTCGCATCAGGGAAATCTCTAAAAAGCACATTTTGGTAATTACCGAGCTTGTCTGCCAGTCTATAGACGAAATATTATTGCAACAGCTTCCTCCTTCAACAAATTTACCCGAGTTCCACAGCTCTCTTTCCATTAAAGACATCAGCGTTGTAGATAATCTCTCTGCGCTTTGCGTCATCAAGGGTAATTTTTTTCTTACGATGCGCCTCAACATGCTCAATAAAATCTTCATGGACTGCCTTTAGGATGTCAAGAGTGACCTTCTTGTCATCCTCGGTTAAACCATCTTTGAAAGGGTTGTATCGATAGCTCAAAAGCTCTCTAAAGTCCAATAATTTTGTTTAACAAATGATGAAAGTTCATTTATTTCACTCTCGAGAGACGATATTTTTCACTTTGATCTTGTGTTCCTCAAGGGCTTTCTTCGCGAAAGTTGTAAAAGCGACGACTCCGACGCTACCCACAATAGAGCTTGGGTCGACAAAGACTTTGTCACCTATATGTCCCAAGTTTTTCAAGTTTAGAAAAGTGTTTTGTGGAGTTACCAATGCAAAGGATGTAGTATCCACCTGAGGCAGCAATGTCTTCAGCGAAGGTATATAATGGGAGTTTATGCTCATGGCAAAAATGCTTTAACTTTCCACAAATGAGCTCGCTTTGAGCAGCAGATCCTCCTATTTGAAACTTGAGATTATGCTTTCGAGGTGGAGTGCATACCTGGAGAGTTAACCACGACAGCTAAGGCTTTCGAGCGAGAAGTGTTGACATTTTTGAGACTCCAAGCGACTTTTGATGTTCTTGAAAAAAGATTCAATGGGAATTTGAGAGGATTGAGTACTGTTCGTGAGAGATTGCTCCAGAAATTTTGATGACTGGAATCAGTGGCTTAAGAAGATGCTTTTGCAAGGTTCCCAAATTGAACATTGAGGAGAGTCTTTGGGATAGTCTGATAAAATAAGCAAAGTTTGAGGATCTTGCTTTTAAAAATTTTATTGTATGTAGGAAGATAAGATATTTTCTTAAGCTGTAATTCGAAGATAGCTGAGATCTACTATATGATGATAATTGTTGAAATCTTCATCGATAGCTCTTTGTGGGAAGATACGATTAACACTCACCTTTTGAAAAACATATGCTGAGAGAGCACCACTGTTGAAATAATCTGTTGACAGTCTATACACAGACAGAAAATCCCATGATAAGATTTCGTTCAGTTTTTGAACTTGATTCCTTCTTAAAGATACTCATAATGTGTGCAAATGCAAAAGAAATGGAACCGTTTTAAGCTACTTTCTTCTCAAACAGAAAGATGATATCTCCAATACCTTCAGCAGTTGAAAGTTAATTGTTTTTTCAACCCTCAACTGTATCATGAAATTCATTGTATTGTGTTTAATAGCATATTTCCACTTTGTTGTTCCTTGGTTAGTGTGTTTCTGATATCTAGATAAAATTTTCCAGTCGCAATTAGCTAATTCTTAACTTTTCTTCTCAGGAAAAATTCTCAATTCACTATTAAAAATTTCTCTTACTGAAAACATTTTTGGCACTCTCAGAATGCTTACAGAAAATTCAATTCATCCAACTCTTACAAAACCTGTCCTCGCAAAAACACTCTTCCATCTCAATTTCATCTTATCAGCCCACTTAGTCATAAAATCAAGTACAAAGCAGGCTATTCTCCTTTCTCGATTCAAATTGTTAATCAATTTCAATTTATTCCAGCGGGAGCGCAGGGATTAAATCCCGTTCTGAGAGCTAAATTAAACTAAGTTGAACACATATCGCTTTTTGTTTACTCAGAATATATCAGTTAATTTGAGTTAAGCCCTCAAACGCTAAATCAATGTCTATAAATTCTCAGCAGAAGCATTAGCATATTAAAAACTAATTCGGCTAAACACGGATTACTTTATAAGAACTTTTCTACAAACCTATCACCAACAGAAAAATGCTTCAAAACTTAGCTCAACCTCAATCAAACAATAGAAAACCCAATGAAGAATCAAAACCATCTAAACCATGCTTTAATCTCTCTTCGACTAAGCTCGCACGATTCAAAGTCGCTGAGAAGATTGGCGCAGGATCTTTCGGCCAAATCTATAAGGCCTTTGATACTGAAAAACTTGAACATGTGGCCTTGAAATTCGAGAATCGTCCCAAAGACACAAATGAACGCTCTACACCTTTGACTCTTTGGAACGAGGGTAAAGTACTATCCGAGATTGGAGGCGCTCCAGGGATTCCTAAAGTATTTTGCTTTGCCAAAGAGGAAAATTTTTCGGTGCTCGCGTTAGAATTACTCGGAGCAAATCTCGAAAGACTTATGAAAAGATGCGGCGGAAAATTCTCGCTGAAGACTACGCTTCAGATTGCTGATCAGATGCTCAAGCGGATCGAGTACGTCCATTCTCGCGGCTACCTGCATCGTGATATCAAGCCTGAGAACTTCGTGATCGGTAACGCTTCTCGGGACCCACGAACAGTGTATTTAATCGATTTTGGACTTTCGAAGAGATATATCGATTTGTCCACAGGAAAGCATATTCCTTACAATGACAAGAAGGGTCTTGTAGGAACTGCTAGATACGCTAGCTTAGCGACACATTTAGGCGTAGAGCAAAGCAGACGAGACGATTTGGAGTCAATTGGCTATTTGTTGATTTATTTTCTGAAGGGAAGTTTGCCTTGGCAGAACTTGCAAGGTCAAACCAAAGCCGAAAAATATAAACTGATTGCTGATGCAAAGGCTCATATCCCTATTGAAGTGCTTTGCGAGGACCTCCCTAAGGAGTTTGAAGAATATATGAACTATGTTAAAAAACTCGGCTTTGTTGATACTCCTGACTACAAGTACCTCAGAGGTCTCTTCCAAAAGGTCATGAAAGATAATAACTGGACACTGAATTACATATATGACTGGAACAACCTTCTTAGTAAATTCAAATTGGTGTCTCTTAAGCCAGAAGAGAACTTAGACACAAAACAACAAACAAGAAACGCTATCACCAACGAGCCAAAGATGGTCGAGAATAGACCTGCTTTGCTAAAGGCGGCGAGGCTTGAAGACCCTGTCTCCACTAACCCTCTACTAAAGCAAGAGGCCGTCCAAATTAAGTTGGATCTCCAGAATAATAAAGAAATTGCTCAAGTAGAACAAAATAATCTTCATCAGCGTATCCCATCAACCGTGAGGAATTCTCAGGGAGTCACCAACGCAAATCTCAAAGAAAGCGGCTTGACTAAAGCTCCAGAGATGAGCAACTCTAAAAAGACCTTTCAATTCAATAAGAATTCGAGATTCGCTCATCTCAGAATCGATCCAAATATTGGCCCTTTTGAGAGCTTTATTGGAACATATGTCTCTCCAGTCGGTCGCGGTAGCTGTACAATGCAGCAAGAGAAGCCTGTGCTGGTGTATTGCAGCCTCGCGAGAGGGGAAAAAGACTCCGACAGCGTGTTATTAAGCAGCAGGATGGTTCAACAACCAAAGCCAACAGTTACGCTTCAGAGAGGACGTATTGACATAAAACCAAGAGAACTTAATATACTTGTAGACGACATCAATGAGGATGTTGGAACAGAAGGCATTGCTTGTCATCAATACCCGAAGGTTTTCTCTGTGAAGGGACTTCACGAAGTGAAAAATTACAAAGGGAAGACGCCGACTCAAAGCCAAGCTACCACTCCAAAGATACTACCAACGATTCCAACCTTAAATGACTGTCAAGACAAACCGGTTAATTTCAACACTAATATGAGCTGTGTTACAGACAAGGGCCGGTTCAGCTTATTCGGAGATGCATAAAAAATATCGTTATCCAAGCAATACATTGCAGTTTTTATTTATTTATCTTAATTTTCCTTAGTGTTTTTACTGTATAATAGAAATCCCAGAGATTTTTTTAAAGTTACAATGTGTGAAGTATGTAGACAATTTTGAGTATATTCTTATCGCAGAAGAAATCATGTGTTTAAAGGCGCTATTTGCTCGTTAATTGAATGCAAATTAAACTTTATTTTTACTCAGTTTCAAAAGATTAATATATCTTCAGCTCGGAAATCGCATGGATTATAAGCAGGCTGGTAAGCTAGACGCAGCTTTCTTATGGCTTAATATCTGCTAGTAATGGAGGACATCACCAATTTCCCAGAAAACGCGAACCAGCCAATCATTTCAAAAGAACCTTCGTTGCAGAAGATGGATATCGAAAATGAACCGCAAGAAGATCGTAGATTGAACGCCTTGTATCCTGAATCTTCGCTAGAAAACGCCAGTCAGTCACGAAATCAAACAATATTGCAGCTGTTGAAATCATACTCTGCTTTCGTGAATGAATCTTCCGACGTAATTCTCGATATGGATATTGTACTCAATCGACTAACTGAAACTACACGCAATCTCAGACCTCCTACAAAGTAACAGCTCTCCTTTTACGAACAACGCGTCATATTATTACCTTTTTTTTGTACAGTGCTTCCGAAAGGACGATGAAACTCTGGGATTACTTATTAGAGCTGGATAAGCCTTCAGTAGAAACCTACAGCAACAATTTAAAAAAATTGCCAGAGACCACGCTGGCTAACTGCGTGCTGGATGTCGAGAAACTCTATTTGAAATTAATGATTGAATTCAATAATGAGATGAAGCGAGGAAAGCGCCTGGGGATTATCTCGACCGATTCCAGCAAATTCAAATCAACGTAATAAACAGTTTTTAATGCATAGGGTGAGTCAAAGAACTCAGCACACAGCGAGGACTCGCTGTTTGCCTTATTTTAAGAGAACGATAAGTGAAACGGCAAAATTTATTTGTAAAACTCGTCCTTTGATAATCGTACATCCAAATCTAGTTTCAAATCGCCTATAAAATCCACAATAGTGCCGACAAATCGACGCCTTCATAGTCAGTTTGGTCTCCTTGGATATAGGAGAAACTCTCGTTAGTTTTAGCAGTATTATATACAATTATTGGTTTTGCATTATTATTAGTTAGTATACACAATTATAGCAGGGCCGCAATGACTAATAAATGAGTATAGCTTAAATTCGTATGAAATCGGACAATATTAAGTATGAGTTTATATTTGTAATAGAGAGAGATAGAGAGTTGAATATACGCGCATTTACGAAGAAGAAACACTCCTAACTGAATAAATACGCAGAGTATTCAACAGAAAAATATACCACGTCCTAATTCTATTACTGTTAGCTAAACTATTTCAAAAGAATTTCTTCGGTTGTTCGCATTCTAGCCATTGAATTGTCATGACTATCAGAATTATTAAAAACTGATCGAAAATTGAGAGGAAATGTGAGAAAAATTATGCTGATAGTCTTCTTTTCCTGCGGCTTAGACGAGCGCCTTCAAGTTACCGACGATAGTAAGTTCGACTAGCTCCCAGCCATGTCCAACTTCCTCCAAATCAGGGTTGTGATGTGGAGTCAGAACGAAATTATATTGGGTGTACATCAATCGATCTTCAGCTCCATCAACGATTTTCCCGTCTTTTGTCGAGACGTTGCAATGAATTTCTTGAGTTCTTACCGTAAAGCTGAAGTGTGGCAATTTGTTCTCTGGGACTTGGCCTCCGATTAAATCTGCAGGCTCAATGTGCCAAAGTTCCTTGAATTTCGGCTCAACTTTCTAATATTTTGAATTAGATTACTTAAATTCACAGTTATGAATGTAAACTTACATCAGCTTCTCTTTTCTTCAGCATAACCTTGAAATAGCCAAGCGCCATGTCACCGCATTGCTTTTCGATTTTTTCGAGATCGCCTTCAAGGTAAGCGGTGTAGATATCATTGAAAATTCCCTAAACGAACGCAGAAATGAGTAAGAGCTTCAACAGATAAAATTTACAGCAGCATCGCGCTCAAGTTCGTAGATATCGAATGTAGGATCAATCTTTTTCATTTCAATAATCGCCTTAGCTGTGCTTGACTCTGATTTGACTTTGTCCTATGAATTTCGTTAAAATTACAACATCATCTCTGAGCGATTTACTATTAACGTGACAGAGCCCTGAATAATTGGGTTTTGCGACTCATGCATGTGGTCTTTAAGATCATGTTTGAATTGAGTCATGTTCTTTCTAAACTCTTCGTATTCCTTAAATTCCTCGCTGCTCATCACCTTTTTCGCCACAGAGGTTTGGACGATTTTTGCTTTAAGCTTTCCTTTGAGTTTCTGAGCTAACGACGGCTTTTCTTCAATCCCTTCGTTGAGACTGATCAAACTCTTGCTCTTCCATTCAGGTATTTCTTGCTGAATCTAAAACAAACGGCGATAAATTACTCACTACAAGTGCTGGACACTACCTTTTCAAGTTCTTCCTCTGTATATTCAACCTGTTCTTGCATTTTCTGCAGTCTGGCTTGAGCTTGCTTAATTTTCTTTTTTCGCTCATATTTCTCAGAAGGAAAGGTCTCTTCCATAGTGTCTTTAATATAATCCACCATTTTACCAAAGAAAGTCGGCTGTTTTGGCACTTGGAACTCAGTCTTTCCACTCTCTCCAGTAGTTTTTTCTGTTTTTACCACACTTTCAGTGTCTTTCGGTTTTTGATCTTCTGTTGTCTCTGGTTGATCAGCAGTTTTCTCAGTTTTTTCGGCATCTTTCTCATGCTCCTTCTTTAAATTTTCAAATTCCGCCTTATAAGTGTCATTCTTCTGCTCATTTTGGGTTTGCTGACTAAAAAATCTGTGGTTGGAATACGCGATCTCACGGTGATTTGTTAAATTGTGACAAACGCTAACTGACGCGCGAACTCTCGAAACAATGCTGTCACTTAAACCCGTTCTCACGGAATTGACACTGTTAATCTTGGACAACGCCTTGAGCATAATCATCTTTTGCTAACCGAACTCCTTCCTAAAAATGTGCCTTTAAAGTAATTTTAATTGCGATTCCGCAATACGACAAATAAAAATATTCCATCCTACCTACTGTTAGCTTCAACAACAATGACAAAGTATCTCTTAGCACAAAGCATCTCAATCGATATTAAGAATTTTTTAGGAACACGATGTTTTCTGCATGAATTATTCTAAGGAGGATGATGTTGGACATGGATTAGGGGTCAAATATTTGGATCTTACCTCGTATGATTTAAATTTTATTCGCAGGGAGAAGAGCAAAATTGAAAAGATGCAGAATCTCCTTAGAAATTTTGTGAAAAGCTCGAGGGCCAGCTTTATGCCTCAGCCCATGCTGCACTACCTCAGAGCGGAGACAATATACGATTCGAAAGAGAAAGTCCTCGTCAGGGTGCCAGATAGACTGCTGCCTTTTACAGCAAATCACCTTTGGGATAACGATGGTGCAAGAAGAACGGCAAGGCGACTGGGTAGAGGACCAGGCTCAAGCAAAGGGTATTTTGATGGGAATGACTGAAATATTGACAATTTCTAAGGAAAACAGCAGGAAGAGGTTTCAAAGGTCGTTTGGCAAGAAAAGGAGGTTCAACGAAGCTTTGGTTCGAGGGAGGACAGACACCTATTCAAGACAGACTGCCTAAGTGGGGCTTTAATAGAGTGTAATCGAATGAATTTCTTCAATAGCAGTTAAAGTTTGAACTCAAAAGCAATACGGACATTTACAATTACATCAATCTTGGCTTCTTGGTCTACTTAGTCAAAAAAGGAAGACTCGACAAAAACAAAACGATCACAATCCGAGATTTGTATGAGTCAGGCGCGTTTAAGAGAGTCAAGTATGGAGTGAAAGTGCTGAGCAGGGTAATACAAGAGTCGCACATCAGTCTTTATTAACTATGTCCATGGATATGTCATCTAGGGAGCAGAGCACCTTGATTTCCCATTGCATTTGGAGGTTTCCGATGCAAGCGCATCAACGATTAAAGCTATCAAGGAAGTAATTTGATAATTAATGGGAGCGTTTCGCTCATTAGAATTATGAATTGTGTAACTTAGAAAGGCGGCAGCGTGACTTGCGTCTATAGAACTTCCTTGAAGTTGAAAGAACATATCAAGCCTTACAAGTTTCCTTTCGAGCTTGATGATCCTCTCCCAACACCTAAGATGGTTAAGAGAATGGAGAGAATCCGTGAAAGAGGTATTTTGTTGTCAAGAGGGAAATGGTTATTAAACTGTCGTTTGTAAAATCAGGCGCTGAGGTGGTTTACAACCAACCTGATTGGGTCAAGAAGGAGCTGGAGGAAGGCAAGAAGATTTTGAAAGAGAATGCCGAAATCGAAGGATTCCAAATCCCAGCCGATCGCTCGCCTGGAGTGGGTGCAGAGAAGGTTCGCAAGAGAAGACAGAAGTTCATCAAAGAAATCAACTACGACCTGGCAAAGCATTAGAAAATTGGTTTTTGAATCTACAATGTTCACAATTGTTTTCGCTGTATAAAACAGTATCAGATAACTAATCAAATAATGCTAACTTCATTCCAAAGTTGTGGTGAGCTTATGAGTATTATCCCAAATTGAACGATGCAGTTCAATGATCACTATTAGACTGACAATATGATAAATAATAGCGATAATGATGATGCGGAGTCACAAAAATTTTTTAGCAATATATGAAGAGATAATTAAAAAAATTCTCATTCAAGAGAAACATCAATGTAGATATATTATAGAGTTAATCGATATAATAAATAGCTTCTTCCTGTAGAGATGCTTGTCAAGGTTTTCATTAGCATCTTGTTACATTCTCAATTCCTTCACGCGCGAGATAACGTTAGAGCAGATGGAATTTAATTCTCGTTTGATTGCTGCTTTGGATGAAAGAATTGAAACATATCACGTTTGAATTCAAAACCTTTCTCGAAGGATGATATTCATCAAATAATTACTGAACAACACCCGAAAATGCCTATGCAGAAGTAGAAGTTTAAAGTTAGATGACAAACTTAGAATATAATGTCTCCTTATTAATAATTGGGGTTTCTTCTTCCTTCATGATTCAATAGGCTAAAACGTTTACAGGGAAAAATAAGCTGGACATTTAAGGAAACAACCTCGATGTCTTTTTCTCTGTTTGTAGACAGGGATTGTTATTTTTTCCAAGAAGAACTTAATTTTAACGGTCGAATGAAGCTCTAAGACTATCTCGGAAAACATTTGTTGAGCTGGGAGCTTTTCAATTCATTAGCAGGTATGAATTAATAACTAAAATATATTATTGACAATTAACTGGTCTTAATTAATGAGAATTCATATATTAAATTGGGATTTATATATTATCACTTGATATTCATTCTGCTGCTAACTTGCTCTCAGAAATAAAAGCAAGGTACATGAATTTAGTTCAAAATTAAGCCATCATCAATGGATGTCAATAAAAGCTATAAAAAATAGGGATGCTCTAATCTCTTTTCTCTTTGAAATTTGCCTCATTGAGACAGGAAGGAGTCTAGGTAAATATAGAATTTTACTGAAAGGGCATTCCGCAGACACTATTCCGTTCTTCTCTATTTACAAAAATGCTGCACTACTGCCGAAATCTAAACAGCCAACTAACGAAGAAGGATTTTTTTCTTGAAATGATGAATATTTTCCTCAAACTCTATGAATTCAAATCAAGTAATCATAAAATATTAATTACAATTTATGTTGAATTCGTTAGTTCATATGGAGATATATGACTCGCTATGTTTCGTATACATATGTATTCTCAATTTTCTTGATTCTGTCAACTTAATAGTTAGAGCTTCCCCTGTTGTAGCCTTGATTGTAGTAGTTGTTGTTATTGCTACCGTATCCATAGCCATGATTGTAGTTGTAGTTGTTGTTATAGTAGTTTCCTCTGTTATATCTGTTATAATAGCCATTATTGTAGCCGTAATATCCTCCATTATTGTAATTTCTGTTGTAAGGATAGCCACCATAATAATGATTGTTATTGTTATAGCCATTATGATAGTATGAGTTGCCAGAGTAGTGGTCATCACTGTCATCATCAGAGAGGCTACGGCGATGGGAATCATCATTATCAGGGTGATTATCGTGGTCGTAGTGATCGTCGGAATCGTAGTGATTATCGTTATCATAATGATCACCATGATCGTAGTGACCGTCGTCGTTATCGTTGCGACTGTGTTGGTAGCTCCTGTCCTCTTGATTATAGCCAGATCTGCGAGAGTCATCATCAGAAAGGCTACGGTAATGGGAGTTGCCAGAACGTTCAGAATTGTCATAATCGCTATGATCATAGTGATCATGATCATGGTCATAATAGCTA
>ENA-UOTZ01001449-UOTZ01001449.1-compost-metagenome-genome-assembly--contig:-NODE-1449-length-16040-cov-15.370419_pt1 | contig 16040 bp, 11 predicted proteins | sample MGYA00238144_ERZ746983 | MGnify/ENA primary metagenome ERZ746983 (study PRJEB28759, sample SAMN06268863) | compost metagenome | isolation source: single cell | place: USA: California, Emeryville, Joint...
TATATTCAAAAAGGAGATTTTAAAGATTTGTAGAAGTGAAACGATTCTAATTAAATTCTCATCAGAGACTGCATTGTAACATATTAACAAATTAACTTGAGTTTATTACTATACTCTACTAAAAAAAATTTTAAAAATTGAAGCTGGCGGGATTCGAACCTCGCGACCTCGGCGATCAAAACGCCACGCTCTTCCAGCTAAGCCACAGCTTCTTATTGACTAAATCGCAAGAGAGAAAATTCATATATGCAAATCACAAGAACTCAATTTCTCTGAAAAATATAGAAGCGACTTTCATTGTAAGTTAACGCAATCAATGCCGGTTTGTGAAGATATATACAGCAATTTTTTCTTTGAATTCAGCATTTGAGATAAAAATCTATATTATCCAGCAGACCCCATTTGTTTCAATAATAGAACACCGATAGTCTCGACTAGCTCCCTTAAAATTGAAGCTATTCAAGACGTTTCTGCTTTCCTAAACAGTGATAACACAGGAATGTAGAACTAACATACAAAACAATGTTTTTTTACGACTATTGTTTGTTGTAAATAAAAAGAAAAAGAGATTGGAATGATGTCTTCAGACAATTCGTTATTGCTGCAACCAGCCTTCACATTCCAAATTGTGATCTCTTTAGATGAAAAGATGTGTTCCATTTGTATCTTTACCACTCAGTTTATCGAATAAGATAGCGAATTTCTGATTAATGATTTGAAAAGCAACTTATCAATACGCTGAAAATGCGATCCTCATATATTTTTTCCTATCAGCCTGACGATATTATTTGTAAGTCATGTGGAGAGATATTAATTTGAAAGTTTGGAAGTGATAATGTAATAAGCTTTTCCTCTGCGCTATGAACCGAAGCAATTGATTTGAGTTATTTCTTGTGGAACCAACATAATTCTCAATATTAGAAGAAGATTGCTTCAAGATTGGATCTCTGGATGCTAAGAAACTCAACAGCTTGGAAGAAAGCATGGAGAAAACAAGAAAGATGCATAAATTACAACACAGACCAGACGTCCTCTTTGTGCAATTGGACATGCATATATTGCTTAAAAATCAGTCAGGTTTCATTTGTGGTGCCAAGTAGAAATTAGAAGCTAGGACACTTGGAGATGGGAGTAATGAATAGAGGATAAGTCGCTACCTTATCACACTGTTTCTGCAACGAGCTAGAATTTCTAACTTCAAAGAATTGCCCTTAAAATGTGATTTTGCTGACATCCACTTCTTTGTAAAAATGGGAATTTCAATTAAATGCCCACAGGGTGCATGTCTAAAATAATTGCCTTCAATTTCATGCAGGAAAATGACTAGCTCTTTTTCATCATGGCTCAGAGCAGTTCGGCATGGCTTTTTGAAAAATGCATGATATTTTGACTCATAGTAAAATGAAGTTACAACCATGGCGCTGGAGTTTCCTGTTAGAAAGCAGTCACGTTTATCGAAAGTACAAATTCACATTTTTCCTGCATCTTATTTCAAAGCTAGTATTTTAAATTTCGAGCGCTGCTTCAAATATTTCCAAAATGGCAGAGAATTATGCTGCTCCTTTCCTTCCGGATACGGAACTTAATGATAGTGGCATCTGATATTTTACGGTTTCACTGAGGAACCCTACTGGAATTGAACGATATTGCCATCTCTCAATGAAAATATCAAATCCCTTCACAGTTCGTGCTCAGAATTATACCTTTTCTGTCCATTCTGCTTATATTTGATCTGTCTGATTGCAATTAGGAGTATCATCATCACACCGGTGCTGGGATAAATTGAAATAATAGGTAAAGTCTCTCATTTGCGATGGGAAATATATTTTGCTATGGAACAAGGCTCTTGTTTGTATTTTTTTCAAGTGGAAAAATTCAAGGTTAACGTTCTTTACCAATCATGTCCTCGAATCAGTGCTTGAGTCTTATTTTTAGTAAGTTGGCAAAATTCGAGGGCTAGAACGCGCCGCAAAAGTATTTCACGAAACAGATCAAGGTTACACTTTCAAATTATGACAGAATTTTGATGCTTCAGAGACCTGCCCAGATTCTGGTGACAGAAAATATATCCTTCGGATTGATAAGCCAGCTTCGATAGTTTCTTCGTAGACTTGCTTTGCTCAATTTTAATTCTCTCATTCAAATCGAAAGCTGCAGATATTTGATGCAAAGCACCAGTGACCGAGTTCTTGCCTATTTAGTTTTTCTTGTTCTTCAATGACATGCATGGTTAGCCGTCTCAGTAAATTCTGAGAAATTCTAGCAGCTGAACAATTGAAGTACTTGATGTGCTCTCAGACCATTTTATGACGTGAAGTAAATTGGAAGCCCTTCTTGAAGTGCTTAAAAATCATATAGCTTAACAGCCTGAAAAAAACCTATATTCAATAAAAATTTGAGGCTTTTGAGGACTTCAAGTGGGTTTTCCAAAAACTGAAAGGGCCAAGTCAGAGTCGCAGACTAGCCAGAGGAAAACATCTTATTGACTCTGGGATTGATGATAATAAGCGAGAGAGAGAGTTCAGGTCTTAATTTAAGACAATTTTAGCAACTAAACCTTCATAGAAATTATGTTTTTCGCCTGATAGTAGCCAAAGCCAAAAACCTGTACATTTTTACAGAACCGATTCTTGTATCAGTTCATAAGACTTGATCATCGTACGGACACCTCATAAGTAAGGAAATACAATAATATATCAAAAAATCAGAAAGCAATTTTATGTTTTTTAAGGATAAGAGTAGTTTTCTGACTTCATTACCTTTCTGCAAATATTTTACCTTCATTATTGAAAATCAGTTGATCTCAGGTTGCTTTACTGAATTTTATAATCCAAAGTTAATTCACTACAATAAAGACTCCGGTAATGTTAAGGCTAAAGAAAGAGAAGGAATTACAGAAAGAAATGTACCTCTAACTGTGCTCTGGAGTGCAAGCAAGTTCTACAGAACTTTCAATCAAGAAAACACTATAATTAAGCATTCAGTAATCTATCATATGCGCGAAAAAGCATATTTACTTCAATTACTCAGATATACCTCATCAATGGCCTTTGTTCTAAATCCCATCAAAGAATTGAAGCTCTACTGCGTGAGTATTCACTTGCCTAATGTATTTATTCTATCTAGCACCTAACACCAGTCAAATTTACAATTAAAAAACTAGCAACGCGTATCATGAATAAATTTTCCAAAAATGGTCTATAAATTTGCTTTCCAACTATGTTATATCCATTTCCATTAGCTATTTGGGTTAGAAAATTATTTCTGAAATCCGTTTCCAAAATTAGATAATATCATGCGATCCAAAAACAAATTTCCAAAAATTCCTGATTAGCAAGTTCACGACGAACCAAGATTCAGTCCTAACAAATGCTCAGCTAAGTGTTGAAAAAACACCATTTCAATATTTCAATGATGATTATAATTAAAAATCAGTATAATCTGCCACGTCTCCAATCAATTTTCATTAATTAGCAAGAAATCTTATTCTAGCTTAAATGAAAAAAATCCGAAGCAAAGGCGTAAAAACCCTAACCAAGAAGGTTATTCCAATATATGGATACCTAATCCTAACAACTCCGAAAGTTATAAGTGAAGACTCTCACCATCGGCTTGAAATTCAAACCGGCATCCTTAATCAGAATCATACACCCTTAGTGGTTGTAAAATCTGAGAGTCAGATACCTAGCATGGCTGGTCTTGTGCTTTCAGTCAACGGTTCTCTGAACGCCGGGAAATTCATTTTAAATAACCATGGAGAACTTGCTTTTTCCAGCTCAGTGAATAAAACCTTCAAAGATGATCAAACGATTGAGAAAGCAATTGATTTCTTTGAAAAAATAGCCTTTAAAGCTTTGGAATATCACCTGCCAAGAATTTTATTTGCTGCAAACCTTTTAACATTCACAGCATTTCAGAATATAATTTCCGAAGCTGAAAGGACAGGCAAGAAAATTAGGCGACTGAGAGATGAACATGTATTTATATTCGCTGAGCTACTGACTAAGTCCAATAAATTACGAAAAATCTCTAAATTTTCTAGCCCAGAAAATGATATAAAGTGCCAATCTCAAGACTACAAAGTGGAAGCGGTTGTGAGTGAGAAAAACGATGATGATGAAGCGTCTTTCGAAAAAAATGAAAACCTGATGCGAATGAGTCTCCAGCCCTTATGGACAAAGGACCTCCTGCCTCCAAAATTCAAAGAGCAGGTGAATTTAATCGAAGAATATGTATTAAAGACCAAAGCACGGTCTCAAAATGCCAGCATTCCGGTAGAGTTCCAGCGGTATTGTAGCTCTCATGAAAAAGACGTATCTGATATGCATTTCGGAGGCCCAGTAAAGGGAAATTTAAATGCAATTGAGCCTGAAAAGCGCATTTCTGCCAAATTCGTTCTAAAATCGCAGCCAAACTCACCATTAATGATCATGAAAGCGAACAGGCTCTGCAGTTTGTATGTTGTCTATGGCCAAGCCGAGTTCTTTGATAAGAATAACCGAAAAAACATGAGGACTTGCAATTTATTGAGGGCTGTAATTGCGGGAGAGGATCAAAAAATGATTGACCCGCTGCATAACTACCTCGATTATTTTTATAAAGCTGATGCGAGCGATGCGTATCACATGAATATTCTGCCGCATTATACGCATAGAGACCAGCCAGTCAGAGGTGAATTTTATTGCGAGTTTCAAAAGCACGGAACAGTGGAGAATTTTATTCATTCGAAGAGAGACACCGCGAAATTCGTGCTGTCGATGCTGCGTGGAATCGTACATTCTCAGCTTTATTTGGCGAATAAACATGGGATGATTCATACAGACGTCTCGCTATATAATGTATACATCACGAGAGGTATGCAACCGAAAGTGGGATTCTTAAACAAGGTTTATGTTATTAATGAAGACAGACTGAAGAAAGTAGGGATAAAGACAGGGGGGCTTAAAGAGCATTGGAATAATCAAGTTGACCCTTCGAATTATGTACTATCAGCGCCAGAAGTGCTAAAGAAAGATAAAATCACTGAAAAAGTCTTGGTTTTTATGATCGGGACGTTGATCATGCAGTATATCTTCGAATGTAAGCCAAAGATCAAAAAGAAACTTCACGAGCCCCAGATTTATGAGAAGCAGATGAAAGGGACCTTCTCTTTGAATTTTATGCCAACGGATATTTCATCCAAAGGTCCAAGGGAGGTATTGGAACCATTATATATATTCACAAAAGCGTGTCTTGAGATTGATCATGAAAAAAGACCTAGTCTCGAGGAATTAGGACTTTTTCTGCAGTATGTTCAAAAGAGCCTTGAATACACCTTTCTTTAAAGGAGGTGTTTGTATAATAGTACTATCTCTTGTTCATCCTCTCCTTGCATGCAGTTTTATGTGAATCATAAAATAAAAAATACCAATATATGATAACACAGCTACTCGTTCAAAGAAAATCTTGGATTTCATGAAGAAATTCTAGTTTAAGCTTATTAGAAGATATCAACACCGTAGTACTATAATCCTTTATAAATAACACAATTTTTTGCAGCTTAGTAGACTATTATTTATTTTCAGTGCCCTCGTCTGGTCTAATGCAAATGCTCGTAAATTTGAAGCATGACTTCTATTGAGTATTTGTAATATATATCAGTCATCTAGATGCATCAGCCAAAAGAAATTCCGTTGGCAATGATTAAAAAGACCAATGAAAATATGTTGGAATATTGAGGAAAGCTGGAGTAAACTTCTTGATTAGTAAAAGTTGTCTAATTAATTACTAGTGCTGAACTTTATTTATTCGTTCATCCAGCAAACAGTACTTATCGGGTAATTATTCAGAAACTATGGAGCCTCTTATGACCGCAGAGGAATGGATAAAGAAACACTTCCGTGACATCAAACTTTACAAGCAAAGGAGACATACGACTCTATACCACGCGCATGATATCGCTTTGAATGATTACGTGGTCATCAAACGGATCAAAACCGACAAAAAGACTGTCTTTTTTCAATTAAGAACCCGAATAGAAAATAACCTCAAGCTCTCGCATCACGTCCATATCCTTCCCATTCTCAGATTCTTCACAGATGAGAAGAAACTCGCTGTTTTATTCGCAATTCCTCTCGGCACCTCTCTCAAAAAAGAGTTGTCCAACGGCGTGCAGTTCCGACCGATGGAAGCTGTCAGTTTTCTTATCGATATGGCCGATGTCCTTACGTACGCGAAGATGGAGTTTAAGATCTGTCATAATGCAATAAAGCCCTCAAATCTCATAAAAATCGATGGAAGGTATAAGCTTGGCGACTGGAAAGGCTTCTCGATTATCGACGACACTGAAACGAAGGGGAAAGCACCCGAAATGAAGGTTGACGAGTCTGATGTGAGCGTGGGCATTCCTGCTGTTTCCGAAGATACGATTTATTCGGCACCTGAGAAGCTAAGCAGTGATTTTAAAAAACGTTTGCAGTTAGATCCCTACGCAGCTGATATCTATTCTCTGGCTTTGGTGACCATGAGGATGCTGGGTCTATCAGAGGAAATCATTGACAGTTTGAAAACGACACCAGATTCGTTTTATCAGGGAACATTACAGCGATTTTTTAACGACATGCCACCTTCAGAATTTGATTTTGTGAATAAAGCACTCGAAAGCATGCTTGATTATGATCCGAAAAAGCGTCCGTCTTCGGAGGCTATATGTAAGACGGTGTCAGGGTCAATAGTAATTCCTGACAAAGGAATGGATCTCAAATTTGGGCCTGAGAAAGAGGAGATGTTTAAAGCTAAGCAACCTCAGCAGACGAGTAAGTATCTTGCAGAATATCAAAAAGCAATAAGTATTTGTATTTCAGAGAAAGGAAAGGAAATCCTGCTTCTGGCTACGGGGTCAGGTGATGAAACGATCAAGATTCTTGACGCGAGGAAGAGGACTGTTATATCAGCGTATGAGAGGATACATGGAGGTGATATTTAGGGAATTAACAACAAAAATAACCATGAATTTGATTATAAAGGAGCAATAAAAGCGGTTTGTTTTGCACCTAATGGCAGTCATTTGGCATCTGGCTCTGCTGATGAATGCATCCGAGTGACAGATGTGACAAGCAGTGAGGTCATGTCTAATTATATCAATGTACATACAGGTATTATTCTACAGCTGGTGAAGCCGAAAGTATTATTTCTTTTCACCAAAAAGGGACAATCCGCTCAATGCAGTGGAGCAGAGACGGAAAAGATTTAGCCTCAGCTGCTTATGATGGATCGATAAAGGTCATCGATGTCCACAAAGAGGCGATCAAAATTTCTTTTGAAAAAGTCCATCAATGTACTGATTTACTCCTCTTGTTAAAATTTACCCATTTACATAATTAGGCGCAATTTGGAGCATCAGTCTGCATCCCGGTGGTAAGCTGCTAGCCTCAGCCGGCTCAGATAAAAGCGTGAAAATATTTGATATAAGCAGTTCCTATAAGAAGCCACTTATCGAATTCAAGGACTACCATCAAGGTAAGCTTATAAGACGTTCTCATGAGCTAACCATTATAGATTGGGTCAAATCCGTTGCATTTCACCCTACATTGGATGTTTTGGCTTCCGGTTCTTTAGATAAGACAATCAATCTCCTTGATCTGAAGACAATGAAATTGGAATTCACTTTCAGCGGGTTCCAGAAAGGTAATTACGGAATATTTTCTTGGAATAAGCATTTCTGCTAGATGGGATTAACGCAATCGGGTTTTCTCCAGATGGTGCTCGGATAGCCAGCGGGTCGAACGACAGATCTCTGTGCTTATTGGATTTTAATAAGAGGTCGATCCTTCATAATTTTGAAGGTGTCCATCAAAGTAACAATTTCTAACGTTCTTTAGATTATTAACACTATATTATTTACAATAGGAGGAGTCGAGTGCTTGGCTTACAGTCCAGATGGTCAAATATTAGTAACAGGCTCAAGGGATAACTCAATAAAGATTTTTGATTTCGTCAAGAGGAAAATCGTGTATAAATGCACAGAGATCCATAAAGGTAATAAATATGCTCTCTCGATTTCAGCTGCTTAACTTGAGAGTTTGTTAGGACCGGTTTATTCTGTTTCTTTAGCAAACTGCTTTTGGAGTGAAATCGATAAAACAGCTTGAAACTAGGATCTTTTAGGATCAATAAATTTGTATTATCATCTTCGCTTTAACGGTCTTTATATATCTGAAACTCTTTGGCTGGCTGAGTACAAGGGCCGCCCAGTAATCCTTTTTTATGTATTCTTTGGTTGAATCGATGAAAAGTTTTTCTCTCATTAATGCACGTTTCCGTATGCAATCGCTAGATTACAATGGAAATTGAATTCGAGTCATACTAAGATGTAATTGGCGTCTACTTCAGCTTACTTATATTCATTTATTTCATATTTTGAGAAAGAATTGAGGTTTCATGTATATATCTCTGCAAATCTGACTGATTGGAGTTTCATTAGGTTTGAAATGTTGAAATTTTGCTCTTGCGAATTGATTTTTTCAGAAATCTAAGCTTAATTCACGTCCCGCCAAAATAAGGAAACCCTATTTATTAAATAAATCTTCGTGTTATTAAAGCAACAGGGAACATCATGAGCGACCTCCCGCAATTACACAAACAGAGCCTGCAAACGATTCGGATCCATCTCCTCAAAAAAGCCGTGCTGGTGCAAGTCAAAATCAAGAGCCTCGAAGAAGGACTTAGTCTCCCAGAGAAATCAAAGGCTGTCCAAAAACTCCAAAGACGGGTTAAAATCGCTCTCTTCGACTACGCTGCCAATTCCGCCTCTCAAGAACCCGAAAACAAATCCTTTACAGTCAAGCTTGGGAAAATAAAGGCAATCTGTCGACTCAGATTCCAAAGGTTTTTAAAATATCCACTAACAACCTTCCAAACTGAAGATCAGAAGGTCAAGAGCTCGTACGAAGTATGTCCGCAGATCCTATTCCTCGATGTCATTCTATGCAGCCAAAGTTACGTGCGTGCCACCAAGCCTTCACCCAAATATCTCGCTGAACTCTTAGGAAAAGAGCCTGCACAGACGGATGCGAAACCGGTGCTTTCTAAGGGACAACTACAAACATTTTTGCAGATTAGGAAGCAGTATGAGAACAAGTTTGATAAGAATTACTTCCAATCTGAAAGTGAAGGCGAGAAAAAGCCTTCGGAGGAAGGAGGTGTGTCGCAGCGGCTTGTAACGCTGGAAAAACTGGTGTTTAATCATGGAGTGCGAGGGGATGTGGAGCTGATGCAGAATCTTTCAGAAGGGAAATTTTACAAGAAGTGTAATTTTAATTTTGCCGAATATAATGAGCCCTTGTTCAAGACGAACATCTTTGAGGCCTTCAGAGTGATTGGGAGTTTGAATCTGTCCGAAACAAATAAAGAGAAACTGAAAAAATTGTTTAAAATGCTGGTAAGGTCAGCTAAATGGAAAGGAGCTGGAGAAAAAGGAGGAATTTCGTTGTATAGAGTGATTAGGAATAGAGAGATGAGAAATTTAATGTTACCTCTTGCTAAATGTTTGTAATTCAATGTCGTTGTTGCAGTTGTTGCAGTTAGATCGGTAAATGAATGTCTAAACTTGCTGGCAGCACTTGTCATTGATTAACCTGCTTTTTTGCTCAAGAATTACTGAATATCCGTCTTTACGAATGAGTTAGACCCAGAAAAGGATCATAACGAGGTAGATTATCATGAAAATGAGAAAAGGACTCAGTTTATTGTGCATCTTCCTACCGCGCCTGCAAAGCCGACCCCATAAATGAAAAACCTCCTAAGCACGATCAGCATGGTTGTAAGCAGACAGGGGTTGAGGGAGGTTTAAATTTTTATTCTTTGGAGAAGTCCTCTCATAGTGGAGAATTTTCCGTTAAGCTTATTGCTGATCATCAACGATTTCTTTGATCTACAAACACGTGTGCCTAATGTATCTCTTCAACCAATAACCCTCTCCCAAGAACACTAAATTTAGTTTCTGTCGGAGGTTTAACTTTTTCTCTCTAATGCGCTTCCTCTCGTGATGGTATCAAATTTACGCATAAACTGTTAACCCGGAAAAGCGCAAACGAGTTCAGACAAGACGAAGTAAGCGGGTGTAAGACTCTGCCAGAAGTTCTCTCTAGGAACAGTTTCTTGCAATAAGCATACACACTTTTTGATCCTATCCCATTTTATTTTGGGAACAGACTCCCGTCTCAAAAAAAACTTGTGTTGCTTGTGATTGATAAAGAATAGGTACTTAGCCGAAGCCTCTCAATTGATTGGTGTTATGTCCTTTCTTAATTAAATTCTCAGTTGAATTTGAGAACCTAATGCACTGAGCTGTCATGAAAGGAGTTTTATGCGAAATCAAAACAATATATAAATCTTCAAGGCGGCAGAAGGGCGAAGAAAAGGAGCAAAAACGTAATCCCTTTCGATGTATTTATAGCGCTGATTCAAATGCCCTAACAAATACTGAATTAAAAACATTTAACATCGTCTTTAATTATGTTGATTAGACAAATTGTTCGAAATCAATCTGGAATCAAAACTTCTAACAATTCGATTAATTAACAATTGATATACAAAATGCCCTGTTAAAATTTTTTTCAAAAAAGGGCTAGTATTGACAAACTAATTTTTTGGTAATTCAGGGTTTTTGATTCATCGAATAAATAGGAAAATCCTTAAACGCTCAATTCGGCTCGGGACGCGGATGGACACCAAGAATCTGGGTTTCTCTCCCTGATATACATTATCTCGGCAATCTGCAGCCGTGATTTCTGAAAAGTAGACTTTAACTTTCAGGGTTGCTCAATCGACTCTTTTTCAGGGGAACTATATTCGAGGCATTTAATAATCGCTTTTGCCCGTCTGATCAGCGTTAACTGGAAAAATATCTCTTTTAAATTTTGATCAGCAATAAGCTTCCACACGCAGAATAATTAATTTGTTGCTCCAAGAACAATATCTTACTGTCGATACTTATTTTATTGATTATTTAACAAACTTCAGCGTATTTAACCCGACAAATTGTTGAGATAGATAATTTAATTAATTCCCAAAAGAAATTCGAACTAGCAGATAATGGATAAGCTCAATCATTATGAAGCACTTGGTGTTGCTCAGACCGCTACAAGCTCTGATATTAGAGCCGCCTACAAAGAACTGGCACTGAAATTCCATCCCGTAAGTATTCCCTCTAATTTCATTATAATTGATCATGATACATAGGATAAAAATTCGGATAAGGAGACGCGAACTTGATATTCACCAAAATCAACAACGCTTATATGACTCTAAGCAATCAATATTCGCGTGACCGATATGACATAAATCTTCGACTCGAACAGCTCGATCAGCAAATGAAAGCTCAAGCCTCTTATAGCTCGGCGTTTTTCTTTACCAAAGAGAGCCAACCTAAAACAAGTACAAACGACGAAGACTTGACTGACGCGAGCGATCGCGATCTCTCCTCTGAAAGTTCATTCGAGGAAGTTCTTCCTGGGATGAATATGAGTTATTCGATTCCATTGTTCAAAAACGCGGCGAAAATTCTCAGTGAATTCTCCCGAAGCGGACTATCCGCAGAAGAGTTTTTGGAAAAGAACTACTACGCAAAAAAACCTGTTTTCGAAAAAGGACTCCATTGCTTGAGTCGCAAGATCTCGAAGCCTTCTCAACGAGAAACGAAATACACAACAATGACCAAAATTCAAAGAAATAATAGGAAATAGATCTGATTATACATTTCTTTTGCGTTAGTATACATAGCTGCTTAGAATTTCTTACTAACTTCTTCTTTCTCTCTCTACTTTTTGTACGTAACTATTGAAATATGTCTTCTTTATTCTCTCTATCACTTTTCTCTATCGTCTAATTGCAGATTTTCTGCTTGAACCCAGAACTTATTTCGGCTTTTTTGTACTCCTTAGCATGAAAATTAAGAGTGTTAAAAAGTGGGTATAAGGATTATCAACAACCTTAGAACGAGTCATGAAATTTGTTCTTTGGCTAGAAATGATGCATTTGCATCCTAATGCATTAATCTCAGCCGATTTCGAAATCGGCCCCTGGCTTCAATCGTTGGCTGGCTCTATACTTATCCATTTTTTACTAAAGACTCTCGCATGATTACGTAACTATTTGTACTAAACCCATCCGAAGGATTGCTTTGTTAACTTGTTCTTTTTAGTTCGAACCCTAAAATGACTGCGTCAACTTTGTTTTCGGAGCTCGTATTCTTTTTCCATATTTTATTCATTTGTTGGAGACATCTGGTCTATTTTTTAGATTCTTAAGCTCCTTGGAGCTCCTACATAGAGTATATGAGGTACATCTTGGAGAGATGTCCAAAACTTGGTCGGTGAAAAGCGAGGCCTCAGGTGGCTGAAGTAAATTCGAGGCGGCCTTACAAAAATGTGTATGAACTAAGATTGAAAGCACTAAGAGATGAGAAGGAAGCTAAAGACCTCTTAGACTAGCTGTAAGCGAGCTTTACTATAAGAAAACTGATCGGAAGAGGTGATGATCAAAGCCATACCCTGCTTTCTCGAGTTTATTGGGAACAAAAATAAAATATTTAATCTAAGGTTTTTTCTAAAATTAAATGAACAATTTCGTAATTTTGTTCCTCTTAAAATGGGTTTTTGATGCAACTGATTTCCTTTATCATATCTAAAATCATTCAGTACAGTGTTTTTTGAATAAATGAGATAGAAATCGAAATTGATAGAATAGAAGGATTTGAAGAAGGATTTTGCGCTTTTTCTTCGTTTTCTAAAAGGGCTTATCTCATAATAGAAGCTTTTAGGAGCTGGCAAAAATCCCTTAAAATTTTTTCTGTCAGTTTACTTTGGTTTTCACTTAGGTGATTCTTAGTAAGGTTAAATAACCTCGAGCACTGCTCTACAAGCCATTCCCCTCGTTTGAGTTTCGTTGACCAAAATTGGCAATGATTCATAGAAATTTTACTGTTATTCAACGCAAACACATTAACATACGAAAATTGAAAGAAAAAGCTCTCTTAGGATGTAGCCTTGATAACTTCAATACAAACGTACTTAAATGTTTTTAGGAGCTCCGTCTCCAGCTGCTTTTGAGCAAGTTCTGCTTTTTGCTCCTCACAAACAATCCTAAAATCTATAACCAGGTCCTGTGGCGTCAGCGCCCAATAGTGCAAATCTCTCAATTCCTTCACTCCCTCTTGTTTTTCAATTGTACTGAAGACCCTATCAACCAAAGCCTCCCCTTCAAAGGGCAACGCCTGGATCAACACTTTCGATGCGACTATCATCACATTTTTCACCAGCATCACCGCAAAAGCAGCCACAATGACCGATAAAATCAGCTCTGGGCAACAATGCTCCAAAAAAGACGTCGATTCCAGTAGAATTGTCTTAAGGATCTTCAATGTCCCAAATACCAATATCGTCGTGACTGAATGTACGTTTAAAAAATGCGAACTTGCTTGTTCCCCCAGAGAGAACCAGCTGAGACTATTATTTTCTTTTCTGAAGAAAATATAATTTCTGAATCCATACAGTACGGACAGATTTAGAATGAGCTCGAATATTTTCGGGATAATAGTAACGAATTCAATCTCGTGATCGTCATGCGAGTGATTTTTGTCATCGGATTCAATTACGTCGTGTAATGAATGAAAAACTAAGAAACATGCCGCGAATATCACAAAAGCGGAATTCGCAAAACTCGATAGTATCTCGAATCTTCTATATCCATACGTAAAATTCCCCGATGGACCTCGTACTGCCTTCCGAATTGCAACGTAGGAGAAGATGAAAGCTAATATAGTGAGGCTGTAGTGAAGCGAGCCAATGATTTGATGAAATTTCGCTGTTAACACTCCCAAGGCAAATTGATAAATAAATATTGCTGTAGAGCATATTATCAAGCCAAGCAGGATCAAGGCGTCATTGCTGGAGCTCTCGGGATAGGCCGAAGCTGAAAAACGTGAGAATTTGCCGGTGTGGTCGAAATGATCATGGATTGTGTAGACTAATCCAGAAAAATTACTGTTTGAGTGATTGAATCCAAATATTTTCTTGATTTTTTGGACGAAAAGGAAAAATTGAGTCCGAATGGATCGAGGTCTGCGTGATTTCTTGTCTTCGAAGTCGAAGTTGGACATCTGCGAGCTGCTTCGAGATCAGTCAGATTTATTCTAATGCTAAATTATTTTTATTAAACGTATCAAGCAATCCTTCAATTAACGAGAAGATGAGCTATCCTTCAACAATTAAAGTAAAGACGCGATCTTTCTGTCTACCAAAAAGCTAAAGCAACACTGAATTGTCCCAATTGGTTTTGGCTTTATTAAGAAGAATAATAAAAGGCTAATGCTAACCATATATAAGGCATCAATACAAAAAATTTTCAATGTATAATCGCTTAATTCTATTTGCTATTCATTAAAAGAAAAAGAAAATTGTTGTCAACAAATCAATCGACCCTCTGATAAATTAACAAGCAGCTTTCGCCTTTGATTTTTTCGTGATTTTCACAACAGGCTTCTCCTGCTTTGAAATCTTTCGGCTCAATCTGCCGAGTTTACTTTCTTTTATTGGAAATTCTTTTTGATCTTCTTGGTCGAAAATACACCTCTCAGTGAAAGTTCTCATGTTATCGAGAGCAGCCCCAACGAGATTATTATTAAAATAGGATTTCATTTCAAAGTATTCATCGTCCCTCGGGATTTCGTTATTAAACACGCAATTCATAAACGTTTTAAAATGCTTATACTCCTCAAAGGCAGTGCTAGAGCGAGGAGGTAAAGCCTGCGAGCTGTTGCTTATGAAGAGAAGATGCCTATCGTAGGCAATGCGTGAATCTTGGTTAATAAGCGTCTGATACGCTTCGTTGACCCTGTTGAAGATAACAGTCGCCGTGGTTTTGTCAGTGTTCTTGTCTGGATGGAATTGGAGCGCAAGGGCTTTGTAAGCAGCCTTAATTTCAGAAGCAGATGCGTTTTGAGACAATCCAAGGGCTTGGTAGTGATTGAGTTGGCTGATCATGGAGCTATCAGTAGTGAAGGTTTTAAAATAGTAGTTTTGATATTGATTACAAATATTAAGACAGAGAATTTAAGGAGTGAGGTTATTGCCCTTGGATTGTATCAGTGGGCTACGTTTTGAGGTTTGTTTGGAATACAGCTTTAATTAATGGTTTGGATTTTTTTGCAGTAGGATTACTCGAACAAAGTATTAAAGTTGTCAGCTTTCTGGAGAATAATTGTTGAGAGGCAGATTTCGGATTTTGAATCTTAGGGTTTTGGAATGTGATATAATTTAAAGCATAGAAGGTTTTTACTTAAAACGCATCGAATTAATCCGTGAGCGAATTGTACGAAATTACCTTCGATAAAATTGCAGTGATTCTAGTATTTCGAATTCATAAACCCTGCAATTATTTTTCAGTATCTTAAAACTGATATTAACCCTGATGTGTGTACTTGGTAAGCTTAAAACGAAGGATTATAGATATCGATCTTCGTGTTCGGGACTCCTGGGAACGGTTTGGAATATGAATATGAAGAAGATATGAAGGTAAATATGTATCTGAGAGTAGAAGAGGACGGTTTTCGCTGAAATTATGGTTAGAAGGTGGCCCTAGCAGAATAATTCTTCTGGAAATCAACAGAAGGATTTCGGTCTTGCTGAAAAATTTTAGAGATTTAATTAAAGATTTGCGAAAAAACCCAAAATTTCTTTTTTCTTTGAAATTACGGAAAGAACATGTTCTGTTTTGGGAAAGCGATATGGTCATAAAAATCTTCAGAGGTACTTGTTTTAGAATTAAAAACGCACACGTTTCCAATTCAAGAGATATGGCAATAAATATTAAGCAGGCACTTCAGGTCTAGATCTCTTTGATTTTTCCTCCTTCAAATCCATTCGACTCGGGCTTATACGCTCTTTTTCTTTGTTTCAATTGATTTGAAGAGATATGAAGCGAGACGGCATGAATTTGTTTGAAAGATGCCATCAAAGAAGATAAATAATCCGAGCTCGATCCCCGCAACGTGAATCCATATA
>ENA-UOTZ01001451-UOTZ01001451.1-compost-metagenome-genome-assembly--contig:-NODE-1451-length-16025-cov-21.032292_pt1 | contig 16025 bp, 13 predicted proteins | sample MGYA00238144_ERZ746983 | MGnify/ENA primary metagenome ERZ746983 (study PRJEB28759, sample SAMN06268863) | compost metagenome | isolation source: single cell | place: USA: California, Emeryville, Joint...
GATAATGCTCCTTGTGAGACAGAACTTATTGATTGAATTGTTGCTATAGCACTTCCACCTATTCCAGTGGCTGATGATGTGCTTGAGATAAATTGCTTTTCTTCATTTGAGAATGGATAGATTTCTTTGAGTTGGATGGTGGCTGTTTTTTCGATAATCCGAAATTGCTGATACAAATTATTATTAAAATCAGTCATATCCAAGTCGATTGTAACGCTTAGAAGAGAGAGTGGTGGAAAGTATTGCCCTCCGATATATTCAAACTGTATTTTAGATTCTGTGAGTGGAGAGAGGACAAAAAGAACGTCGTCAATTTGGGTATTCGCTATTTGAATGTGAATTTTCTGGGCGATGGCCTGAATCATATTCACAATACCATAGTTGAAATTTATGTTGATAACCCGAGCTTGAGTTGTGAGACTGAGATCAAACTTGAGGGTCAATTTGGGTAAGCAAGTTGGTACTTGAAATACTTCGCTGTCCCCCAAAAAGCTTTGGTAGTAATCAGCAGGGCAGTTAGTCAAGCAAGTCCCATTCAACAGGAAGTTCCCTTCAGGGCAACTCGTGCAACTATGGTTGTTCGGTTTGCTACAGGTTACGCATGGTGGCTGACATTGCTCACAAACTCTCGTGATAGGATTTGCGTACTTGTCAGAAGGACATCCAGTGTTACAAAAATTATCGTTATAGAAAAATCCTTTTGAACAGCTTATACATGCTGTTGCTGTTTCATTTTCACATGTATCGCATCCCAAATAGCAGGAGATGCACTCATCTTGATTCATGTAAGTGTTGTAGCCACGAAAAGTTTTTAAAGGACATCCACTTACACAAGTATGATTGTAATATAGAAGATTTGAATCGCTGCATTTCGCGCAACCTCCTGCATCTGTTTTGACAAATCCTTCGGGACATTTTTCTAAGCATTTTTGGTTATACCAAACTTGTGTAGATGAGCATTGGATGCAGGTAGCTGAATCATTATCTGCCTCGTACCCAAATGGACAGCTTGTGTTACATATGGTCGAATTCGGTGGTGGTTGCAAATAGTAAGATCCTTGAAGACAAGTTGCGCACTGATCGCTGCCAGCTCCTGTGCAAGTGGCACATCCCGTGTAACACTGTATGCAGACACCACCAGCAAGGTAATACCCAGGTGTAGTGCAGTCCATGCAAACACCTGCGATATCCTAGTCAGAACAAGGTCAGACGAATTTAAAGATCAACGAGATTCTTACATAGTGGTACCCATTCGGGCATCCTGACTCTATCAAAAATTAATAAGATAAAGGGAGTCAATATTAATGATTTTACGGCAATCATTCGGGTCTTCGGATGCACATAAAAGACATCTATTCTGGTCTGGGTGAAGAAAAGCGGTTTGGAGGCAATTTGGGTTCGCTGGGAGAGGTTAATATTGAACAACAAAAACATGAGGTTATGTAGTTACTAGCTGTCTTTGTGTAAACGATTGCAGGTCCAGAAAACCACATAAAGTTCTTAATGTCGAAGTTTCCGGAGTCTGTTGGTGTAGTACCACCAACCAGTTGACTGCAGAAATCGAGAATCATGTCATCCACTCCGAAGAACAACGCTGTCACTGGCGCCAGTGTTGTTCCGGCTGAATCTGCAAAATAAACTCGAGTTGAATTGCTTGCTCCGATAAATATCCGTAAAGAATAGTGTGCGCCAACGAGATCGAGCGGCTGAGCTTGTGTATATTCAATTGTCAAATGGTTCCAGGCATCTATTTTTCAAAACAAGAGTGAGATAAAGCTGATTTACAAATCCAAAATGAAATACCTTTTGTTAAGGTAAGATTAGGCGTTGCAACTGCATCCATTGAGCCTCCAGAATCGAGTCTTTTGAAAGTGATTTGATCCGTGGAATCAGAGTATTCTGCCACAAAAGAAATCAAATTCGTTATGCTGTCTCGTACAGATAAAATTGTCTGAGTTTCTGGTCCTCCAGAATATGGATAAATGTCCATAGAAAATACCGCGCCATTCGGAGCAGCTCCTCCGACATGGAAGCTTAGAATGGAATCTGGTCGGCAACTCAGGGTATAATTGACCTCGAGGATAGGATCAAAATCAGTATCAGAGTCAGAAATTCCTAAAATAATAAAGGGAATTTAGATGAAAATAATTTTGAATTTCTTTTACCTTTGTATGCAGTCATGCTTCCTTGTGTTGTTTCTTCAATATAATCAACAACAATTGTTTGATTATTGTTCTCAGCTGGTGTTGAACTAAACTGGGGGATGTACAGTGTGCCTGTAAAGCATAAGAGAAGTGAGAGATAAATATCTAAGGCATAAAGAATGCTACCAGTATCCATAACAGCAAGATTGAGCATTTCATCCATGGAATTGGGATAATAATTAAGGTACAATCTGACGTATTGCAGCCAAGCCCTGGCTGGACCATACCAGGGATCATCGCCTATAAAAGCTGTGGCACCGATTTCCAAATCATAAAATGATCCGCTTGGGCTTCTGGAGGCTAAATAAGTGGTTCGAGTCGAGGTGGAAGGCAGAGTGTATCGGAATCCAGTTTGTTTTTGTGATATTGTGCTTGTGGACAAGGCTATAAATACCCATTTATCGACTGGTAATATCGTAGATCCCGTCAAACTCTACGAGAAAATTGGTTAGAATGAGCTCAAATTGGGTTACCTACGGTTTCCCAGGAAGACCACGGGCCTGTAGAAGATCCAGTCATTCCAATGTGAAAAGGAACATTTTTATATGAGAGCATTGATATGGTCACTAATCTCCCATTATAAAAGTTTTCCCTGCATTAACGGTGAGCTTGCTTTGGTAATAATAATTACGAAGCTTTGTTTGAAAGTCGAAATATTAGATCATAACCGCTGGACCAGCTGATTTTTTTGATCCATATACTGGCAGCATACTCCTTGCAAACAGTCCACCCACTCGTCTTGGTGGACAGCGAAATTTGATCGTATGTTGTTGTATATTCCTTTAAGTCTTCTTGCAACTTGATAATCTCAACTGCCGCAGCTTCTATTAAATATTAAAAAGGTCAGAATGGGTGAGAGCTGCAAGAATTACCACTAGTACCCCAAAAAAGCGTCTGGATTAACATAAGCGCAAGAAAAGAAAACGTTAAAACTTTGAATTTTATCCTTATCATCGGGAAATCAAGTCGGAATTAGTTAATAAAAATGTTTCTTAAACTGATTATAATTAGAATAATTCATTAAGAAGCACTTAAAATCAGAACTCTTTCGAAATTCTTAAATGAATGTTAGTTAAATCGACAGAAATCATTTTTTTCATGACGTATTCAACTTCATAACTAAAAGAGACTCCAAAAGTAAATTTCATTCCTCTAAGAGACGGAATAATTTTTACAAGAAAACCATCTAGACACTTTTCTTTACATTTTTTTGAAATTCGGATTAAAATAGCACAAATCTTAGACTATGAGCAGCTATAACGGTTTCTTTGGAGAGATCTTGGCTCATTAGTTCTTCAGAAACTCGCTGAAGGTGGTTATTGTGACACAAAATGCGAGTGCTTCTCAGAAAATTAATTTCATGACGCAGCTACCCTTTTTAATTCGATCTTGAGGCAGAATTTTGAACCAGTTCAAGTTTATAATGCTGATTAAGCTAATTCAAAAACCAAAAGAACACTTGAAATCGAAATCTGAATTAATAAATGCCAATTTGAATTTTGATCCGAAATAGGCGGCACACAGGACCAAGAAGTAGAAGAAATGCGAAATTCTGTCAAAGACAGAACGTTTGCCATCTCATGAGAAATATTCTCGCCAACAATTGTTTAAAATATTTGCAACAAATTCTCATGTGATAAGCTGGAGTACTGAAAGGAGGCAATAGTTAGACTTTGTTCTATTATCAGAAAGAAAAATATAATCAATTCATAACAGCAACGTTGATCAAACCTTTGAACATTTCTCATATTTCGAGGTTGTTTTGCATCTCTATGAGGTTCTCTCTTCCTTATTGAGAACAAGACCACCTCATTTTTTTTTTAAAAAATAAAAATCAAAAAAGTAAATCAGGGCTCTGCTTCTTTAAAATTTAATTCCCAAAGAGAACTGATAGGAAAAGTACCATTTCAAGGAACGAGCCAAGGTTTATCTTTGTTCGATTTCCTTACGAGGCACCATTTAGAAACAAATTGCATTGATCACGGCCATAAACGAGCAAATTGAGAGTTTATGGTCTGCTGATGTGTGTTTATTCATAACAGCAAGCAACAATTATTTCGAACTCTGTATATTGCGAATTACGTTGAATACTAATATATCTGAGGGTTCTTCTTGTTCGAGCAGTTTGAGACATCTATTAGACTGAATCAATTCGCTTTCATTAGTTTCTTTGAGAATTCTTGACAAAATACCATGAACGGTGTGGTTTTGACTTTCAATAATGGATATCGTGTCTCATAATCTAAATTCATACAAATTTAGACCCAGAAATGAGAGAAATTTTTTGTTGACACTCTGTTGACATTGCTTAATTACTCAAAACACATTTCCAAGATCAATGAGAGCCTGTAGAGAGCAATTAGTAGGGTTTTAAAGAAAAGGTGCATTAATAATTCACCTAGTTCAGAAATGTTCGCTCGCAAGTCTGTCGTTTGGTTTGAGAAGCCTTTAAAATCAAGGTTTTATTTTGTAGAATGTTTTGCTGAATTCATGAGGTAACTGAAATTTTCTTTAAGTCAGCTTCAACTCATAGAATATTCTATCTATCTCTTTCTCTCAAACTTCTTTTCGATAGGATTAAACAATCTTCATTTACCTCCCATAATCTACGTGCTGTCGATAATTATGGGGACAATTTGAAAACGACAGCAAGCCCCATTCGCTTGTCTCAATAAATTGTATTGCATGAGTATCAAACGTTTTTTTTTCGAAGTATGAAAACACAGCTCTCCATAGATAACCATGGTCTTTCAATTTAGCCAAAAAATGCTTGTTAACACTCAATTTTCATTCCAGTAGCCACATTGCTATCGGCACTGATAGTGAAATTATAGTGTTGAAAAAATGCGCAGACAAATTTATAGAAGAAAAGAGATTAAAAGGTCACATCGAGGACGTCAATACTTGCTCATTCAGTATGGATGGAAAATACTTGGTTTCCGGAGGAAAAGACAAGACTGTTCGCCTCTGGGACCTTGAACTTAGTGAGTGCATTAAAATTATAGGGAGACATGAGACTCGCGTAATCAACTGCGAGTTGAGTGCTGATGGAAAGCAAATAATTTCTCTGGACGAAGAAATTTATTAAATGGGATCTTTCTGCTAATGGATGGACTCTCTCGCTTGAATTACGTGTAGATGGTGCCACAAATTGTGGATTTATTCCAGGGTATGAGGAGGTAATATGTGTGTGGACCACTCCCTTTTTTACATTACTTTCGTATTGGGAAATACATTGGGAAAATTAAAACAGGTTCATATCATTATCCAAAAAAAGGTGGCTTCAGATTTGATGGTAAGCGGATGGTCGTTAACATTAAAACTGAACCAATTAATATTTTTGATAATTTCCGACGATATCTTACACATATTGCCAGGATATGGAACACAAGTCATGATTCATGGTGTCGCTACTCCTACGATTTCTGATCGTATCCTGCTTAATGTACTTTCGTGCTTCTGGAGTCCCTCAAATATGCTACGGCCTCCATGAAAGATTTTGCGGTGCATTTTTTGTTTTTTTTTAAATTTTACCTTTCAAAGAATTTTCTTATACAATTACTTTTCATAAAAAATTCAAATATTAATCGCTACAGTAAAAAAGTTCCCGCTCAACTAAATTACTCATTTTTATTAGTTCTTGCAAGAAAACGCTGCTCTAAGGTAGGTGGGTTCTTTTCTTCTGGATTCTCAAGCGAAACACTATCAAAAATGGACGTTTCGCTCCCCATCTGCTCTTGGTAAGAATCCCACCAGTTTTGAAGACTTTCCAATAATTGCTTCCCTTGAGGAATCTTTTCGAATTTTTCTGGCGAGAGGTTTCGGAGCTCCTCAAACATGTTACCACCTCGATAAGATTTTTTCACATTGCCTCTCTTATCAAAGTTATTTGATGTTGTGGGGCCTCCTGTTAGCGGTACGACATCTTTCTCTTCGATATTTTTCTGTGTAGCTGGTGTTATGGACTCGGTGACTCCCTGGCGGAACTCTGTGGAAGTGAGCAGTTGAAGTTCCGTATGCGGTACTGGATGAACCTGCGACTTTTTCCTCCTCCGATTCTGCAGATATTGATAGACTGACCATGCAACTACCAGAATCTGAATCACGCTGAGTAGCCCTCCAGCGAACGTTGAGCTAATACTCAGGGCTATAAACACAAATCCAACTTCATCTCGAGTTATAGCGTCTATTTCAGCATACTGATCAACGATTCCGAGAATAAATGAGAGCGTTATGCATCCGTAGGTTAATATCTCGATGATCAGCGTAATTATTCTCATCCACCTCACTTTGAGAGGCCGATAAAGAATCATATATAGAATAAACGCAGTATTTGCTGACCAAACAAGAGTTATTTGCGCAATCGGAGAAAAGGCCATCAAGGAAATGGTCGCAACAACCAAGAGGCTCCTTACCAATGATATTGGAATAAAGAGTACTTGGAGTCGTTTTTGACGGTTAAAGTCGTCAAACAGAGCTTGATAATTTTTCAACTTCTCTTCTTGTGCTGGATTTTGGGCATCTTCGGTTTGAATAAGGTGCCTCAGGTTTTTTATCAATACAGTGGAAACCCAAGCCAGCAGAGTCAAGTTAAATAGGAAGAAAATAATTCCCAGGGCCAGAGAAACTTGTGTATAATACGTTGGAGGCTCAAGCAAGACTGATGAGTAGCGGATATTTAGCAGTGACCATAAGAGTCCAGTTTGATAGATCGAGAGGACAAAAATCAACAAGAAACCCATGAGAGCAGAATTATCTATTTGATTCATCAAGCGATCTGCCTTTGGAACCAAACGGGCAAGGTGATAGAGACACTTTTTCTTGTTTCGATCGATTTTCTTAAGGTCCGGTCGGTTTGCCAGCCTTTTTAGTCCTTTCTTTAGGAGAGTGACTATTGATGAAACTCCAACGATACTAGATACCCAGATCAATAGGTTAGATAACTCATTGCTAAAATTTTGAGTGAAAAAGGGTGAGACCTCATATTCATCGAATACTCGAGGCATTGAGCAGTTTCTGTTCTCCAATGGATCATTTATTCGCCCTGCAAAATCAATAGGTATGATTATCGAAGAAGGATCAATGTTCGAAGTTGCGAAATATTCTGCGACATTCGGAGGCCATCGAATAGCAATAAATCTTAGTAGTTGTACTACCTCTCCAACCATCTGCATTCGTATCAGACTCATTGAGAGCGCTCCCTGCGCAACAGAGCTAACGGCCTGGATGATTGCCACAGTGCTTCCGCCGGCATTAGTAGATCCCGAGGAACTCGCGATAAATTGTTTTTCTGCTTTTGAGAATGGGTAAATTTCCTTGAGTTGGATCGTGGCTGTCTTTTCAACAATTCGAAACTGTTGATACGGATTGCTATTAAAGTCGATCATATCCAAATCGATCGTCACTTTCAAAAGAGAGCGTGGAGAGTAGTATTGATCTCCTACATACTCAAATTTGATCCTCGACTCTGTAATAGGAGAAAGGACAAATAGCACATTGTCAAGTTGGGTGTTTGCGATTTCAATTTGGATTTTTTGAGACATTGACATAATCATGTTGGCGATACCATAGTTGAAATTTATATTGATCACACGTGCATCCGTTGTGAGACTCAGACTAAAAGTGAGGAGAAGTTTTACAAGACACACTGGAATTTGATATCTTCCGTCATCCCCTAAGTAGAAACTCTGATAGTAATTATCTGGACAAGTTGTCACACATGTTCCGTCTAAAACGAAATATCCTGGAGGACAACTAGTACAGCTGCGGTCGTTCGGCTGGCTGCAAGTTACACATGGAGGTTGACATTGTTCACAAACCCTCGTTAGAGGATTAGCATACTTGTCAGAAGGACATCCAGTGTTACAAGAATTATCGGAATTAAAAAATCCTTCGGAACAGGTTAGACATCCCGATGAAGTGCCATCCACGCAAGTATCACATCCTAAATAGCAGGGCATGCATTCATATTGATTTATGTCCGTGTTATAGCCACGAAAAGTTTTTAACGGACAGCTATTGACACAGGTATGATTGTAGTATATTAGGTTTGAATTACTACATTTTCCGCAACTTCCTGATTCTGTTTTAACATAACCATAAGGGCAGCTGTCTAAGCATTTTTTATTAAAAAACACTTGTGTGGATGCGCATTGGACGCAGGCAGCTAAAGTGGCATTTTCCTCGTAACCGAATGGACAGCTGGTGGCACATGTGTTCGAATTCGGTGATGGTTGTAAGTAATACGTTCCTTGAATGCAAGAGGTACACTGGTTGCTGTCAGTCCCTGTACAACGGGCACATCCCGTGTAACATTGGATACAGACATAGCTCGCAGTCAGGGAGAATCCAGGAACGGAGCAATCTATGCAATCTCTTAAAGGATTCTATTAAGAGGAAAGTCAGACGAATTCGCAGATAAAGGAGGCTGTTACATAATTGTACCCAGCTTGACAATCAGATTCTATAGGATTATTAATAAGATTCACTGAAATTTTGGTGCATTTTTACTTTGGCAGGATTTAGTTCCTACATGTGGAAAAGTGTTAGTCGGGCAAGTTGCATAACATGTTCCATCATAAAGATAATATCCAGATGCGCATAAAAGGCAGGTATTCTGGTCTGCGTGAAGAAAAGCGGTTTTGAGGCAATTTGGGTTCGCTGTGAGAGAACAAATATTGAATAACGAAGAATTGAGATCATTTAGTTACCAGTTGTATTCGAGTAAACCGTACTCGCTCCATCAAACCACAAAAAATTCAAAATATCGAAGTTTCCAGAGGTCGTTAGTGTTGTACCGCTACTATCCAGTTGACTGCAGATATCGAGAACCATATTATTCACTCCTAAGAACAACGCTGGTGGTGTTGCTGTTCCTGCTGAATCTGAAAAATAAACTCGACCAGAATCAGTTGATCCGACAAACATTCTCAGAGAATAGTATGCCCCAGACTGATCGAGCGGCTGAGCTTGTGTGTACTCAATAATCAGTCGATTCCAAGAATCTATTTTTCGAAATATGAGCGAGATAATATTAATTTACTAATCCATAATGAAATTACCCTTTGTTAGGATAGGCGTAGGTGTTGCAACTGCAGTCATTGAACCTCCAGAGTCGAGTCTTTTGAAAGTGATTTGATCCGTGGAATCGGAGTATTCTGCCACAAAAGAAATCAAATTCGTTGAGCTATCTCGTATGGAGAAAATTGTTTGAGTGGTTGGCCCTCCAGAATGTGGATAAATGTCCATAGCAAACACCGCGCCATTCGGAACGACACCTGCGACAGTGAAACTTAGAACAGAATCAACTCGACACATCAGGACATTATAGGCACTCAGTATCGGATCGAAATTAGTATCAGAATCAGAAAGACCTAACAGAATAAAGAGAATTTAGATGAGAATAAATTCAAGTTTTTCACCTTTGTAGGCAGTCAAATTTCCTTGCGAATTTTCTGTAATCTCTTTCACTACAGTTGTTTGATTGTTGTTCACATTGGGTATTGAACTAAAGCGCGCGATGTAAAGTGTGCCTTAAATGATTGAGAGAATTGAAAAATTCGAGCTGAAGTATGAAAACGTTACCCGTTTCCATGGTCGCAATATTGATCATTTCATCCTCAGAATCAGGGAAATAATTCAGGTATAATCTGATGTACTGCAGCACAGAATTAGCTTTGTTATGATAGTTATCGCCGCCAATAAAGACTGTCCCATTGTTTTTTAAATCATAATATGACCCTGTGGGGTTTCTGGTGCCAAAAACTATTTTTTGAGTCGAAGTATCAGTTAGAGTGTATCGAAAGCCATTTTGTTTCTGTGGTGTCGAAGCGGTATTTGTGGCCATGGCCACAAATACCCATTTTCCTAGAGGAAGCAGGTCGAATCCTGCAACACCCTATGAGAAAATTGTCAACAATTTTAGCATCTTTATCAGAATTACTTCTTCCCAATCTTCCCATATCCCACCCAGATTTCCAGTTTCACCAGACTGAAAAACGCCTGGGCCCTTGCTCGCGCCAAGCCCGTCCGCTGCGACGAACAAAATGACTCTCCCGGAACCAGTGTCGAGACCACTGATCAAGCAGCTCGTTAATTTTTGTGATAATAATTAATTACGGAGTGCTTGAAAATCTGACGTGCGTTTCCCAGCCGCCTACCCAGCTGTTTTTTTTAATCCATAAACCAACAGCATACTTTTTGCAAACTTCCCATCCAGTAGTCTTTGTAGAGAGATCATAACTATCGAATGTTCCATCATAACCTCTTTGAGTTTCTTGCAACTTGACTATCTCAATTTCCGATGCTAATTTAAGCAGTAGAAAAGTTAATAAGCCTCAGGATGCTTAGAATTACCATCAGCAGTCCGAGAAAGAACAACAATAAGCAAGAGTATCGCAAAAGAACCTATTAAGTATTTTTTCTTGGTCATCTGCAATGAGTTATTTTAGTTAATTGAGCTTCTAATTATAATTCATAATAATCATCAAAAAAATTTCTGAAATAAAGAATTTGTTCTTTATATAGATATATAAAACGTACTTCTTCGCGATTTAATCGAACGAAATAATGCCTGGGAATGCAACAGCGAGTTTTTTTAATAAATTTTTATTATCTCGAAGCAGTAATTTCGAAACAGTTTACGTGATCAAGACAGATAAATTAATTCTCACAAAGGAAAAAGGAACTATCTGAACTACCAGAGTAAATATATGTGTTAAGATAAGATTACAAATAGAAGGTCCTTCTTTTGAACCTAAGAACTGAAAGAAATGTATTTTCACTACGAAAACTTGTTGGAAATCTTCTGATAATGGTAAATTTCAATTTTCCCTTGCCTACAGGTCATCTAAAAGTAATAAGAAGAGGAAAAGGTGAGCTTTCTTGAGTAGTAGGATGCATATATGCTTTATTTTACTCAGTTTCGATACTTCTTAGGACCCAGAATAAGAACCTTCTGTCGCATAATTCATAATTAATTTTAGATGTTACTCTATAACCTCTAATTCTTTGAAGTCTAAACTTTTTCATTTACATGCCGATCAATTTCCTTTTCATTGTCAGTAGAAAAGCAACCCCATTCGTTTAATTTGGGATTATCTCGAATATGAACAATAATACCTCGGAAAATTTTTTTTTTTTACTTGCCGGTTTCTGATAGGAGCTTATCCTTTTGCCAAAGCAGCCCGCCAGCAAACCTCAGTTTTGTGAACCATAAACATGAACTTACAGAAGATGAGTGATCCATATCTGAGTTGGTTCAAGTAAACGCAGGATCATTCCTCTAGTAAATCAAAATATGTGAAGGCTTGCTTCTTTCTCTGTAATTTGAGGAGTTGATTTACACGAATTAGCTCATGTTCAGTTTATTCAGGATTCCTCAGCGTTTATTGATGAAAGCGAATTAACTTTTGTTTTAGACTGTGACGTACTATAATTATTTAGCAGCAATATTAAGAATTGGCGAGAATTTACAAGATTCAATTCTGGAACAGGATTAGCAATCTTGTCATTCGACATATAATGTCATTACAATTGCACAGAAATCTCTAATGGCCCAGCAAAGCTAATCAGCTGCCAGAAGTTGATTAAGAAGCTCTATTTTCGAAGGATAGTTGGTGGAAAATTACAATTTTCTGAAGTATCTTCAACAATTAGCCTGAACTTTCTATCATTGGCGTTTTCTAAACTAGCTGCCTCCAAGGTTCATAACCTATTACTTTAAGCTTTCCAAATGAATGACCTTACTAAAATAAGCAGAATAATAAAATTTCTCCTAATTTTCCTAATTTCCACGCGGAATTCATGAGTCATGTGGCTCTTATGGATAACAATGCAACAGAGGGAGAGATAGGTTTATTAATTTTGGACTTTATAGCTAAAATCCACAAACTATATAGTAAATTTCATCCAAGGCCGTCTAACTATGAGGCATGTACCTCTTCTCTCTTTTTCAATTCTCTCCACTGAGATGACACAATAATAAAGTTGACCCTTTACTATTAAGCAAAAAGCAAGGAACAGTGAAACAAACTAGAGGCAAGTCAATTATATTTGCTATTTTTTTAAAGAATCTCGCTGCTTTAACAGATTAAAGCCGAGAGCCTCTCTCTTAGACTTAACATATCTTCAAAATATTGCCGAACTCTCTTAATTTATCACGTTCTATGGAACGATAATGGTTGTTTGTTAGAACACAAAATCATATGTCTTGGCTCTTATGTTCGCAATATTTGCTATCTTCCGATTAGAAATAGCATTTGGAATTGTCGTCATCGCTTATCGTAAACAAACTGACATAATCGGATCTGGGAAATCCATTAACCAAACGATTCTTCATAAATTACCTGAAGCTCTCTTGTGGTCTATAGCTTTCCCTGCTCGGAAATCCAATAATTTAGATGAATAATCGTCAGAAGCCGTTCCAAGGAGCTGTCCATTTTGAGACCATCGGACACATCGAACCCAATCTAAAGAAATTATATAAGAATATTTTTTACAACATTACCATTATGTAATTGAGGTCCAAATTCCATGGCTTTATTCCACTGGCGTCGATCAAAGACTTCTACTAGCTGAGAATCAAGAGCCAAAGCCACCAAGTCTGGATTTTGTGGGCTCACCTCCATCCAGAATACCCCTACAAAGGAAATTAATCAGGCCTTATTGAGTGGGGGGACGATTTCTAATGGAGACTCGACTAAAATGTGCTCAAGAAGCATCCAACAAATAAAATTCGCAGATTTACTCTGTTTCCTCAAAAGATCAGGTGTCGCATTGAGAGGGGTTTTTTTCTCGACATCAAAGACGTTTAGGCTTCTTTCGTTATGCTTGAAGTATATCTGCGAGCTATTTTTTATTCCATCCCATCTACATCTTGCATATCTATCTATTTCGAGGAAAGACGTCGATTTATAGTGTTGTATATAAATTATACCTTGAATCTCAGAACTACAAAATACAGCTTGAACCTCACATTTATTAGTATCGACATGTGAGATCAGAAAATGACCTTTGTTGGTAATAGTAGCAATGAGTCTGCCTTCTGGATCAAAGTCAAGCCCTGTAATAACTCCTGAGTAGCAATAATAATGCAAATCGATCTTCCACATTATATATACCCTCCTGCTTTGGACTCCAACGAGTTCTACGACAGAAAGCTACCGGCTCATTTGTACAGACGTTAAAAAGATGATAATTCGTTTTCAATTCGATTGGGATTAGCGCGAGCAAATTCCTTGTAGTATTATAAGTTAAATCCCCATAACCTATTTCTATAGAATTGTTTAGGCCTGCTCAGAAGAAATTTCGAATGCACCTCCCGTTACTTCATCAAAGTAAAACACTTTCTTGATATTATGCCGATTTGAGATGTCAATTATCTCAAAATTGCTCTTGTTACGTTCCGCATGAAAAAGAGATACCAGCAAGCTTGAGTTAGGAATCGGTAGAACATGTGTCCAGTACCAGCCAGTAACGTCATCTAAGAAGTCAAGAGATTAGTTAATTCTCGTCCGAAAAGATTGACTTGTAGAGACGCCAGGGAATGTTGCGTACGGCTCGTTAGATAATATATCATGTATTTCAATGGTATTGTGTCGATTGGTACAATAAATCCAGAGCCTACTTTCTTCATATGTGACTACCAAACGCACCTTTATTACTGTGAAAGTATAAAGAGCTACCAGAATCTTTTTTCAAGCTAACTTGGACATTAACTTTAGTCTCCTCATCTACCATACTTTTTTCTTCGCTGATTGGATCTAACTTCATCTCATTTGAATGTGATGTGGTCTGATCCTGGTGGATTGAGGTTGATACGTCCTTATTTCGCTGGGTTTTGTGCTCAAAATCCATAGATCTTGTCTCGATTGGTTAGATCGGATGTGATTTAATTTTGATTTTATACATGTAAGTGAACTTGAGAATGTAATCATGAGATCAATTTTATGTTTCTGATATAAGTTCTAGAATTGTCCTATCCCTTTCCTCTATTTCAATTGCTTTGCTCTTAAGGAGAGGTATACCCATGTCATCAGAAAGTTAGATAATTGACCTCTCTCTCACTACAAACTGTGTTTAGAAGTAGTGATAAAAATGAACTTACCGTCATTTTTTTAAAGCTTCAACAGAATGGATTCTTGGGGTAGCATGAAAGATGACCAGCATTACGTCTCTCCTCTTTAATATTATCCTCTAATCCGGTCGATTTTTTTGAAATTGAAATCAGTAATGACAAGATACCTCTTTTTTTCCCTGTATTCTGATATTTCTTGCAGGCACTCCTCTGCTTCATCTCAAGGCCTGTGAAAAAATTAAGAGTTTTGTAATGATATCCGTGATCAATTACCTTAACAAATTACTCATCGAAATCATAACTATATTCATATAGTAAAAACCTCTCAACGCTTAATGAAATCTCGAGAAATAAAGATATCAAATTTGGTTAAGTTAATTGCGAAAACATAATGACAGAAGAAGAGAAGACAATCGAGACCACACAAGCTGAAAACCAAGCCCAAGCTCAGAACGAGGAAGCCGATGATAACCCTCTTGGCTTTTTACTAGTTTCCGGAAATAAATTATTAGATTACTTGCTCATTACGCTCATCGCGTTTCTAATTTTCAGCACTATCATGCTCATTTATATCCCAGCCAAGCAGTAACAACTTCACTCACCCTACCAGAGAGTTTATGATTCTTCCTTTAATATAGTACGCATCTCGTGGTCGGGCTCGTCATCCTCCTCGCATTGTTTGTTGTCATCGTTTTGATGTAATTATCAGTTCAATGCAACCCGTTAATAACCATCGGAATTAGAATGAGGCCTTTCCTCAATAAGCCTGTTCCTGAACCGAACGCAGATGAGAACAAGGACGAGAAGAAAGACGAAAAAAAAGAAATCAAACAAGAGACCATGCAAGAGAACAAAAAAGAGAGCAAAACTAAATCCAAAAAGAATCAGTAACGAAAATATTCTTGTCGGTTGTGTCAGGCGCACAGCTGAGGCATTGACATATATTTTGTTTGTAAAATCTTCAATCTATCCTTGCTGATGATATATATCATTCGAATGACATGTATAATCAAATAAATTTCGTTCAAAGCAGCCGAATCGACGATTTCTATATTAAACTCTCGCTCTTGGATGATTTTAAAAGACTCAAGTAACGTGAGCCCAATTAGAGTAAGAAACAACAAAAAGAAACAGTTTGTATTTTAAGTATTTTGGCTATTCTTCGAGCCATTTTCAACTTCATTAGATGAAACCATCAATATCAATATAGACCTTAATAACGCACACACAATACTCATCGTTTGAAAAATTTTGACTTGAAATTTTTTCAAAAATCAAAGAAATCTCAACTGGTCATGATTCCTCATCAGTTTAAGGGATGTTGTCTAATTCTTCAGGAATATTGAAGTCTCTATTGATGTCGGATTCCGTTACAGGGAATTTCTTCGTCATCCACTGCTTGCAAGCGAAGACATTATCTATTTTATCCCACATTCAAATTTCTATGAGGAATTAGGTTTAATCGCTTACCTGTCCATTTATTCGCTTCATTCTTAAAATGTTGAGCCTGCTTCTCTAATCAAACCGATAAATATCCTTTCAAACAAGCGGAGTTACCGAGCTCTTTCAGTCGTTCGGGGTCGTTTTTCTTATATTTCTCAAGCTCTTTGGTTTTTTCCTCGTATTTTTGTTTTAGCATCTGCAGTCTTTTCAGTTTCTCTCTTCTTTCGGGCTAATAAAGACTTTTAGATAATGCTATTAACAGCGACGAGAATTACCGTATCCTCTTTTCCATGCATCGCCAT
>ENA-UOTZ01001452-UOTZ01001452.1-compost-metagenome-genome-assembly--contig:-NODE-1452-length-16022-cov-18.541800_pt1 | contig 16022 bp, 18 predicted proteins | sample MGYA00238144_ERZ746983 | MGnify/ENA primary metagenome ERZ746983 (study PRJEB28759, sample SAMN06268863) | compost metagenome | isolation source: single cell | place: USA: California, Emeryville, Joint...
CTTTTTTTTCTTTCTGGTTTTTGTGCAACCAATTTAAAGGCCGTCACAACTTTAAAATTCAGTTTTTCATTTTAACTTCGAATAAATGTATTAAGAGTTAGCCACGATTCATAACATGCACCACTTCAAATTTCAAAGTTCAACACCAGGTCCAAATATCATCTCGTCTTCACTCCCAATGCCTCAAGAGCGAGACAGCGACTTCATCCCACAGTTAGATGTACCATGTATGAATTGCCAGGAGCTTATTGCGATGGAGGATATCGGTAATTCGCCATCATTTCCGAAACCCTTCAAGACTGATTCTATATAGATCAACACTCTGAGGTCTGCTTGCAAGTCAGCGAAACTGTTTTCAGAATCGAGACCAATTTCACAGCAAATGAGCTTGATTTCAAACTCAATCGGATACGAGAAGCGTTAGCCGTTTATTCGAAGAAGGCTCAAGCGAACCTCTACAATGCAAAACCTCATGAAGCTAAAGCACTGCGCACTGATATTGACGCATGTGCTCAGGGGATTGATATTGTCATCGAAATAATTGGTAAATAGCATTTTGATTGTGGAGGAAACTTAACATGTATGTTGAATAGCCATCAGTGAAAAGGCTCAAATAAGAGATTTGAGAAACATGAAAAAGATTATCGAAGAACTCCATGTAATTTGTTAAATCTGCGTGAAAGAGGCTTTAAATTTTGATGGAATCTAGTCACTAAGCACAAACTTCAGAGGATCTCCACAGATTATGATTTACCTCGACCGTATAAAGAATCTGAGCAAAGAGAAATACAAAGTTTTAGTCGATAAAGAGCATATGGTAGCAATAAAAACCTATAAAACGCAGAAAATAATAATTGTTTATCCTTTTCTCAGGCAAATGGGGCGTTTCAAGGTCAAGAGCAACGATCATCTATGAAAAACAACGATGTTACATACTTGCCAATAAAAACCCTCAGACCCAGCGCTAAATTCTCACGCAATCTGCCAGAAGTACAAGAAGAAATCGGTAGCTTAGGAGCCAATGGACGCACTCAATTGCCCTACTCAAGTCCGGACAATTTCAAATATAGAAGCTCGGATATCGGCAGAAGTACTTATCAGCATCAAAGAGAAAGTATTTCGGATAATAGAAGCCAGCAGCAACAGCAGCAGTATGCATCGATGCAAAAAAGGCCATTGCAAAAGCAAGATCCTTATAATGGCAAGACTCCCTACGATAGAGTGGAAAACAAGGGAATTCAAGCTCAAAATCCATGGCAGAATTCGCCTTCAAACGTTTCATATTACCCTGATTATCGAAAACAAATATCAAGTGAAGGAAGCACTGAGTCTGATTCTAGTAATAACAGCGTCCAAAATCAAGGAGCAGTCTCTTATGACACCGTGCGGCCCCTATACCAGCAAATTAATCAAAACGAACCAGAAATAAGCAGTAGAAACCTCACGTACAATGGCAGAGATCGGCTATCTGTGTCTACAAACTTTAAGTCTGAGCCCGAAGTCATCTCATATGGAGGACGACTCAGTAACCCAGGCAATAGAAGCCTCAAGAGCGCTCAGTTAACAGTCTCAGTGGAAGATGATTTCAGGGGCACGAGCAAGAGACCTGATATTTTTTCTAGCAAGTCAGATTATGACAGTGTGAAAATAATGGTGAGTCCGAAATCCATAACCGGGCGAAACTCTTTGGGGAACAGTGGGTTGCTCAGTCCTGTCTCCTATCAAACAGAAAATACCAGCGCAACAAGTCTTTCGTCAAACTCTCGTGCCAACAGCTACACTTCCCCCAAAGGAAGACCGTCCAATAACCGCGAGTATAATGCATTTAGTGATAGAAGAGACAGAAGTGCAGCAGTTTTAGAAAACGGCAAAGTTATATGTAATGCAGTCTCTTATGCCTTTTTTTCTAATGAGATTATTCCAACGTCCAGATCATAATAATCAATATATTGACGAAGTTTCTAGCGATATTGACTATCGCAGTCAATGTGGAAGGTAAATTTATATCAATCGACCCAGAGGCTTAATAAGAACTAATAATTGTAGAAGCGAAGGATGCACAGAAACGGATTCTAATGTAGGCAGTGTTATAAACTCTCCGATCGAAAACCTTCAGGACCTTGATGATCTGTTTAACAAAACTGGAGAAATGAATCAGAAACTAATGGATAACCAGAAGTAAATCCAATGTTTTTTTCCTGGAAGCTCATTGTTTTCATTTTGAAAGGCTGTTCTACTCGAAATGCTTGGCTCAAAAGATGAAATTAGATGAGAACGATCCTGCACATGGCATCTCCATCGCAATTTTATTCCATGTAAGAAATTGTTATTTTTTATTGCATTTAACCGTTCATACTGTCCAGAAAGCACGAACGGAATTCGTTCCAGTAGAACAATGGGACGGTTTCATCGCAGAAGCCTTTTCCAGGCCTGAGTTGTATGTTGACCCGAAAAAATTGAAGAAGAGAAAGGATAAAGGATTCAAAAACAGACTTGCTGAGAAGGCAAGGCAACAACAGTACTACTTATCACAATGGAATAGTTTTGTAATTGTATCTAGGGTAATTGCGCAAAAAAGACATATTTATGAAAGAAACATTGAGATCATCAAAGAATAGACAATGTGATTTATACGCGTTTTTTGTCAGAAGTTATCCACTGTTTTGGGCGCTTAATTTTCATTGTATATGAGCGCGTGCTCGCAGTTTTTTCGTCTTTAGTTTTGCTCTATTATTTCTACTGCTATTTTTCTATGATGAGTGATAATATCCACATTTATTTCAATAATATCAAATGGCAGGCATATTAATCCAGTGTTTTTCTACTGTCTGCGGTTTCTTAAGCAATAGCTATAATTTCTCTCTGATGAAAATAACGATTGCCTCATACAGGCCTTATGCATCGTTACTATTCAACTTTTTCTATCTGGCATAGGTTTTTAGTAGTGGCAGCAACACTAAATATAGACATAACTATGCGACTAGGGGGTTATAGACTCCACGAAACTCGATAACCCTAAAATTACCTCTCATTTAGAAACTACAACAGAGGGTTTTTCTTACAGCAAACATCTCTTTTACATTTCAATTTTCCTCTCTTCTCCAAAACTCTCTTTTTGATATCATCCAACGTCACTTTGCCTTCGATCAAGTCACTTGCAGATGGAAGCACGTTCAACTCCATCGCTGCATTAATCAGCATCAGCATTGGATTTCTATTCATCGCAGCGGCGGAAACAATTTGATTTCCTTTGATGTAGTAAGCGATGAACTCCAATTTCTCCAGGTCTCCATCAACGTAGGTTTTGTCATAGTCTTTAATATTTCCAATATGTTGCAGAGACTTGTTGAAGAACCTTGTCCAGAAGAACGGAATAGCATCGTTTGGCACATTTCTTCCAAGCATGTTGAAAGCCGCGATCGATCCTTGTTGAATCGCCGCCGAGTAGTGCTCCACTCGGATTCTCTCTCCTGTGTACCAGAAAGGATAACTGGCGACATCTCCAGCCGCGAAAATATCAAGATTCACAGTTCTCATAAAAGGATCTGTGTAAATTCCTCCGTCTGAGGCAATTCTCAAGCAATGCGAGACCAACTCAGTGTTGGGCTGCACTCCTGTGCCGAGCAACACCATATCCGCAGGGATTTTTTTCCCTGAGGATAGGACAACCTCCTTGGCTTGACCTCCGCCTTCAATGGACTTCACGGCTTCGTTAACAACAAAGTTGATGCCGTTTTCTTCGAAGAGCTTTTGTACAGCCTTGCCTACTTGGCTTCCGAATCCTCTCTCTAACGGTGAGCCAGCTCGGCACACAACCGTGATGTTCACGTCCCCTTTCAATTCGCTTTTAATCGCCGAGGCGGTTTCCAGGCCGATGTACGATCCTCCCACAATAACAATATTCTTCGATTGTTTTGAAAGGCTCTTGATGGCTTCCATATCCTCCACTTTCCTGAGAGTCATTACGTTTTGCAGTCCAGTTCCACTGATCATTGGGACTTTCGGTCTTGCACCCGTCGCTATCAGCAGCTTATCATAGTGGATTTTATCTTTTCCCTCGATTTCGATGATACCTAAATCGATATTCAGGTACTTCACTGTAGTTCCCATCATGAGTTGGACGTCGTGTTTCTCAAAGAACTCTTTGTCTCGAATTTGAATGGACTCTGGAGTCTGTTTGTAAATATTCTTTGAGAGCAGCGTACGATCATAGGGCAGATTTTCCTCTTTGGAGATAACTATCAGCTTCCCACCAAATCCTGACTGGCGCAGGGTCTCAATGGCTGACAGAGCAGCAGGCCCAAAGCCGATGATGACAAATTTACGATGGTCAATTTTGGTTTGTTTGCCCATAGGCATGGACTCTTTCAATTTGAGGGCCTTTGGGACTTTCACATAGAGCTTCCCGTCTTCTTCTCTGATGGGATAGGTGGGGATTCCATCAAAGACAGGTCCTTGCTCTGGATAGCCAGAGATGACGCTGAAGGCTGCGTCGTGCAAAGGACAGTACAATTTATCATCGAAGAGCAGTCCCTTGACTAAAGGAGCGCCAGCGTGACTGCATTTGGAACCGCAGGCGTAAAATTTCCCATCTACTTTGCAGACGAGAACGACATCTTCTTTTTGAGGACCGACTTGGACCTCCTTCATGCTGCCGTCTTCGAAATCGGCCGCAAGTCCTGCTTCTACTTCTCGCACACCTTCATCTAACTTCACGGTGCAATATTTTTGAGAATAGGTGAATATCGTCCCAAAAACTGCAGAAGAGACGAGGGTTTTAACGAAATATTCCTTCTTTTTCGTGCTGAAGGATTTTCCTTGAAGGGACTTTGCGCCGAACTGCCAAAGCAGATTGAAGTATTTTCGTTTCATTGCTGTAATATTTTTTATTGCAGGAAAAAATCCAACTTTTTAAATTGAGACAGAGGATTCTAATTTAAACTGGGTATGTACCTCCGAATCACTTCTTGGACTGACAAGGTTTGCGAAACTGTCTAAAAATGAATTCACCAGAAGCATTTTAGATAAGCCACTTGAACATCACATGAATGATATTGAAATCTTCTGTAGGAATTTAACAGTGAATGTCTGAATACCCTTGTGGAAGATGCTTGTAATAGTTTTTTTGGTTCGACATACCTACCCTTTTTTTTTTTTGGTATGTAGCCTGAAAAGAGCTTAAATCTTAGGGTATCAATAAGAATCAGCGATCATATTTGCTCCACGAGAGAAAGAGAAAGTCTGCTTGAATTTTCTTTGATGAGAGTGTAGAATTTTTCACATGTAATTATTAAAGAGCAAAAGTGCTACAATAAGGGAAGAAGGGATTGAACGAAAAATATCTCATGTAGGTTGCTCTAACTTTATCTTAGATTTAGGGTTTTTCTGAACCTTGGTCCTATTCAAAGTAATGCATCTTTCCTTCATCTGGTCATTTACTTGTTATTTGCCTAATACTCTTTTCGAGCTGTCTTAATGTCATCTGCGTTTATTTCGCATCTGCAGGCACTTTGCTCTTACTCCAAGCTTCCTTCAACCTTTTCAAACAAAGTCATTACATTAGAGTCATCAATAATATTTTGTCAACTTTCTATTTGTTAAGTAATTTTCATTCTTCACAGTCAAGAGATTCTAGCAATCAGCTTTAGACTCTGCTCTCATAAAAAAATCATTACAGCAAGGTATCCATTTATCGTTCCTTCCATCTTTGTGTAGTCATATAGAATATTTTCCAATGCCTATTGACTCTTCATCACTTCCCATACAAACTCGCTTCATTTACCTTGCTCGTAAGAATCGTCGCGCATTTCTCCACCTCAGACATCGACTCGTTTAATATTCCCACGCAAGCTTCCTGAAGTTCCTTGTTAACCTGGTAAGACATCGCCGTAATCTGGATTAAAGCAATCTTTTAAAAATCGGAAATATAATCGAATTATTTTTCAAGTTCAAAGGCTTCTTTCCCGCAATGAACGTAACCATTCAATCCATCCCTTCACGTCTAACGCTCCAATTAGCAGCAACCTATGTATGGCAACCCAGGCGCCGTTCCGATTTTCCAACCGCAGCAAGGTTCTAAATCACAAATGCTTCGAATTTGCCTAATGTTACTCTTTCCAGTCTCTTCCTCTAGACAACCTACAGCCATCGAGATTAACAAACGTATCATTAATGAAGTCAAAGCGCAGAAAGCAAAGGAAAATGCCATGAAAAAACCCGAACTAGAGCTTGATTTGCCCAAATGTGATCTTCACCCTCAAAAACTTTCGATCAATTGCAGAACTTGTAAGAAAATAAAAGCTATGATCGATGAGAAGCAGCAGGTATGTTACTATTATTTGCTCATAGCTTCATTGATCGTAAAATTTTGTTTTACAGGAGGCTGTAAAAAGCGGTGCTGTTCCAGTAGTGTTACCCGAGGCCGAAGAGTCTAAGGAGGCTAAATACCATAACAAGCATTTACCATTACAAGTTTATGGAGATTCGACCGGGTTCAATATGAACCCCGTGCTGAGGGATAATATCATCAATAGTCAGTTCTTCAAGGATATCTATCCGATCAGGCAGTACCATGAGGTGAATGACGTTAAATTAACTGTGCAGCTAATGAGAGCTTTGGTGGTTAGGTCATCGATCTGCTCATGAAAAAGGCGACGCACGCTGAACCTTGGATGACGACTGGAGTTCCTTCGACGTTGTTTTGCTGTCTTTACAAATTTATGTTAATGAGGCTAACAGGTAATTAAATTCAGGCAAGCACTTTTACTTTCTTTGGAGCCTATTCCCTCTAACTTCATTTTCTTTGTAATTAGAGTATCAGATCAAAGGACTCGTTGAATTTAAGGAAAATCCCTATGTGAGGTGCTGCGGATTTTTGTATCTGAGGTATTGCTTAGAGCCCACCAGGTTATGGGAATGGTTTTCGAAATACATGCTCGATGACGAACGTAAGCAAGCGCTCTTGAATTAAGACTAATCTATGGAACATTAGCTGTGAAGCCAAGTCAAGACCCGAACTTCGTTACGACGATTGGAGAGTACGCTGAAGGACTGTTGCTCAACATGGAATACTACAACACGAGATTTTACAGAATACCGAGACAAATCGACCTCGAGATTCATAAAAATATTCTCATTAGCCGAGAAAAACGCGAGAGAAAACGAAGGAATCAAACGCAGCTTCATAAGTTAGTCAAGGGAGTTCAAGTCCGAGCTTTGTCAAAGGAGGTAAATAATCAATTAATTAGCAAATGATTATTAATCACGCAATAAATGGCTAGGATAATGATTGGCATCTGGCGACCTTTGAAAAATTTGAAGGGAAAAACCTGAGAGTGAAATTCCTTAGTGAGAAAAAGGAAGAGGACGACGACGACTTTCTCAATAAGCTCAGTCTGTTGAACGACAAATTCCAAGGAAAAGCAGTGTTTCTTGGAGGAAACAGCGCGATTGTCAACCTTGGAGAAATCGAAATTGTATTATATCACTTTTATTAAACTGAGAGACTCATTTTGATAATTAGTTAGATGAACCTGACGCAGAAGCAGAGCAAATGGAAGAAGAGCCGATTGAGGAATTAGAGAAATTAAAGAGACTTGCCCAGAAAGACGATGATGATGGTGAAAAGATGGTTGCTGAAAGTCCCAAAGAATCTGGAGGTAGCTATTATGGCTTGCGCAGGCTTGCTTATTGAACTTTATAGAGCAAAAGAAAAAGCGTGAGAAGCGGCGTTCGCCAAGCAGCTCTTCGAGTTCGAGTTCTAGCTCTTCCCGCTCTTCAGAATCGAGAAGCAGCAGCAGGGGAAGAAACAAGAAGAAGTATCGAAATAAACGCAGAAGAAGCGACTCTCGAAAGAAAAAAACGAGAGACAGTAGAAGAGGCAAAGACAAGCGGTCTAGGAGAGATGATCGGAGAAGAAGACGCAGCAGTTCGCGTTCGAGCTCGAGCTCTTCTTCGGAATCAAGCTCGTCAAGGTCTGTCAGTCGCAGCCGAAGCCGCAGCCGTGAAGCGAGCAAGAAATTGAAACAGAAAGCTCAGCCTGAAAAAGTGGCTGAGAAATCTAACGTATAAAATTCCTTTGATATCCATTCAGAGTGATTAACTTTCTGCACTCTAACCCATAGGCACCAAAGGTCGACAAGTACCTGGAAGAAGCTAAGAGGTTGCAAGCAGCCAGTGCAGTGGCGTCCTCGAAAGATGAATACTCTAAGCGTCCAGTGAGCTACAAGAGTTCATTGAGCACATCTCTGCCGCACGGCTCTCGCAAAGGCGTTGACATGTATCAATTTTATTTTTTATCAATGAACCTAACTCTTTTATTCAGAGGGAGATCACCAACCAGAAAAGAAATCAGAGTTACTTTGGAAGGACCAAAGCATAACCCTGCAGTCGAGGAGAAGGAAAAAGAAAGGAAAAGTGAATCGCAAGCTGAGGTACTCTCATATCTCCTCCTCCCTTTTAATTGAATTACTTAGGCTATCGCAGAGAGAAACAAAAAATTGCAACAATTGTACGGCAGCAAAGATGCTGGCCAAAGGCGTCCCGATCAATCAAAGAAAGATTTCAAAGGGCTGGATGAAGGTCCAGACGTTATGCGTTTAGGTTAGAGATGATTGTATTTTTGTATTTAGGAAGGGAGGCGTTGACTCCTCCAAGAATAATTTGCTATTATATTGAAGTAATCAGCCATTAGCTTTTAACTCGAATTAAAACACCGAATTTGATCCAAACAAAATTAATCTACTTAAATACTCTTACGAACAAAAATTTGAAAACTGAAATTTCAGGCTGTTCAGCATTCAATGATAAAGAAGATGAAAAACACGTAAAACCTCCTGGCCTTGCTTGTACTTCATCCCGTTCCCATTAGCCTTTCCAAACAATCCTCTACTCAGGATGAGTCTGGCGCAGACGGAGAAATCGAGATCAAAACGTATAAAACCAACCATATAATCACCCAAGTTCAAAGGTAAGGTGCTCCTTATTACTGCTTGCTGAGAGAATTCGTTTATCATTGCAAAGGCCTACAGCGGCTGCTTCTAACGAAGAAAATGGGCAGCACAATGAGGATCATTCAGAGCAAGAAGAGGATGAAGAAGCTGAGAAAAAAGAGTGCTGGCTCGTGAGACTCTGCAGATGTTTGTTTCCAAAGAACGAAGAGGAGTAAGGGTTTTCGAAATGCCCGGCTAATGTTTAGATATATGAAGGATCTGGAAGAGGCCGTTGAAGAATTCATTTTTTTGGGACCTCAGTCACCGCAAAATTTGGTAAAATGCCTGAAAATTGTTTATCTAACCTCCGCACCCAGGGTAAGAAGACTCTGGTGCTCGATTTAGACGAGACTCTCGTTCACAGCTCCTTTGAGGAGCTTGATAATCCAGATATTCTGCTTCCAGTAAAAGCAAATTACGATAGATCTAACTCATTGGAAATCAGATTCGAATTCAAGGCACAGTTTATAACATCAAAGTAATGGTCCGACCTTTCGTTGAAGAGTTTCTTAAAGCAATGGGCGAGATTTATGAAGTTGTTGTTTTTACGGCCAGTTTATCAGAGGTTCGAAATTAATCACAATTAACCCATGCCTAACCAATCCTAAAAAAATCAGTACGCAGATCCTTTAGTGGATATTCTCGACCCTCACGGCGTGGTTGCCTATCGGCTTTTCAGAGAGCATTGCACTTTATTTAACGGCGTTTATGTGAAAGACCTCAGTCGGCTTGGAAGAGACCTCAAAGACGTGATTATCCTTGATGTAATATCTGCAGCAATAGCATAATAACATCAGCATCTTAAATTTCGATATATAGAACTCCCCGAACTCGTTTATCTTCCAACCGATGAACGCGATCCTCATTAAAAACTTCTTTGAAGATAAAACTGACCAGGAGCTTAATCGCCTCATACCTTTCTTCCAATACATCTCAGGAGTGATCCCAATACACTTTCGATAGTCTAATTTGCTGCTGACTAGATTTTTGACGTAAGACCAGCAGAGGCCTGGCTTGTGAAATATAACCAAGGGCAGGCAGAGCAATTCTTGCAGGTACAGAAGAGCAAGCGGCTCATGATCGATACCGATAAGATAAGCGAGCCTGAGATGTCTATGGAAGACGATCGAAGTCCTCTTGCGGTGAAGAAAGGAAATGAGAAGAAAAATTCGGAAGAGGCCGAGACCAGTCCATCAATGAAACAAAGCAATACCGAAATGGTCAAATCCTCCCTCCCTGGTGAAGGTATGCAGCGTAAAGGCAGCTATACGCCAGTTATGAATGGAGATAGTGCGATGCTGAAAAAACCTGATATCGCGAAGCTTAAAATTTCTGAGATTTTCTCTCCGAAAACAGAAAACGACGAGAAAATTGGCAAAAGCAAGGGAGCGAATAAAAGTTTCGTTGATTTCCAAAATAAAAGGAATCTCACTGATCGTGCGACTCGTACCTGTATAACTGAGAATGCGCTACCTGACCTGGATCCTGAAGAGCTCGAAGCTATAAAGAAGCTTGAGATTTCCTACGATGAGGATGTAGGTGATCCGACAAAGATAGATAAAATACGGTTAGAGCTTAATAACGCGATTAACATAATGTCGCCTGTTCATCATGCAATTGGAGGATTTTTCAAAGATCCAGCGACCCTGGAAGGCCAAGCCCTCAACTCCCAGGTTCCTCATAAACATGTTAAAAAGAAGCATATATTATGAGTTTAAAATATTATATAATTTTCGCAGCATTCTGCATAAGAGTTTCATCTTCTTTTCGTTTTTTTATTAAAGCAAATATTCATTACTTCACTATGCATGCGTTTCAGTACTGAATAGAAAGAAAGAGCATTTATATAGTCAGCAGGGTTTATTGAAAATCATTATCATGATTGAGTTCGCTCATCAAACCGACAACCGATGCAAGAGTCCATAGAGGGCAGAGTTAGCTATGGGTTCAAAGTATTTTCGATGATATATATATGTAAGAGTCCATAGAGGACTTAGCCATTAGATAAACAAATTTTCGCTTTTCATTATCCTAAGTTGCTTATTGATTTAAGAACAGGCTTACTTTTATAGCGCGAGTTGGTTTTAGTTTCAAATGGAGTTATAATTGGTATGGAATTACTGCTGCATGAATAATAATCATCATCATATTATTATTTCTTTCTTAACTAAAACTCAATCAGATATGAGTTTTCAACAACTTATTCTCGTCCACCAATGACTTTTGAGACATCACTGACAACTCCAGCGACTTTAGCGACGGTATCAGCGATCTTTCCAACTTTGCCCCAGTCGAAGGCTTCAAGCTCGGCGTGGATACCAACACCGTTCAATTTGACAGCTTCGATCTCATCAGCATGGATGACACCAACTCCGTTCAACTTAACAGCTTCGATCTCATGAACATTCGCGGTGCCAGGAGTAGGGTTGACCTTGAGGAATTCATCCTCAGATTCATCAACATGGATGACGCCAACGCCATTCAATTTGACGTCTTCAATCTCGTATCTTCCGCCCAATTTGCCAGCGACTGCACTAACGACACCAGCAACTTTGCCAACAGTATCAGCGATCTTTCCAATCTTGCCCCAATCGAAAGCCTCAATTTCGAGGGAAGTGGCATTGACGGTCTTGTTACCGTGAGTGTGGTTGGTAGCATTCTTGTGGTGGGTGTGGTTGGTCATGTTCTTGTGGCCGTAAGTGTGGTTCTTATGGGTGTGGTTCATGTGAGTGTGGTTCTTGTGGGTGTGGTTCATATGGGCATGAGTGTGGTTCATCTTGGTTGCGTTGCCGTGGATGGTAATGTGGCTGTGGTTGTGTGGTTTAGTAGCGTTATGTCTGTTGATGATTGGTCTGATGGCTGGTCTTGGGACAGGCTTGGTGCCATTGTGAGTGCCATTGCCTTTTCTGTGGATAATAACGGTTTCCTTTGGTCCTTTTGGTGTGGGTCTTGGGCCTGGGACGTGGATTGGAGCACCTGGAATGTAGATTGTAGAAGGAGCAGGTCGATAGACAACATTTGGTCTGGTTCTGTATCTGTCTTGGAGGAAGCTGGTGGCGTCTTCAGTGGTTTCAGAGTCCTGAGCGACAGCTGAAGCGATGAGTACGCCTAAGAGTAAGAAAACTGTGAATTTTTTCATTGGGATTTAAACTTCCGAAATGTAAATCGATTGTTAAATTTTCTGAAGTGCCAACTTATAAATATACAAGAACGACTCAGGACTTTGATAGGCTATTAAAATTCAAAAACACTTAATTAATTCCAGAGAACTTCTCAGATTTGAGATTTCGGTCTAATGAAAAAATGACTCAGGAGCATTTCCGATAAACAAACACCCTCTCTTGGTTTCTTGACAACAACGAGGTTTGTTGGCTGATTGTTTAAACGAAGAAGAGCTTAAAGAAGCAGCTGGACGGTTATTTGATGCTTGAGGGCAGGAATTTTGTTGCTGGAACAGCTTTTTCAGATAATTTGCGTATTTCTGTGATTTTAGATTGTTGACAGGTCAATTGGGAAAGGAACTTTATAGAAGCAGATGGAGAGTCGCTGCAATAAACTTCTAGCTGAATTTCACTTCTGCAAAAAAGATTTTCTGGCATATTCCAAGTTTCGCAGTTTTCTCGTTGAAGGTTTAGGTTTCTTTCGCAAAGAGGCGCTACTATAGAATACTTGCAGATACTCAACACAAGCATATTTTATCGCAACCAATTTTTTGAATGATTTTGCGAATTTCTCAGCTGTATTGATATGAGTTTCAATTTATTCAATCTTTCAAGACTCAAAATTTCAAATAGCACTGGATAAGTCCTTATTCCAATATTGAGAGGTTCGTGCTGGTGATCTGACCTATTATTTTAGATTTTACGCCTTGGAAAAAATTGCCGCAATTGTTTTTAACTTTTTCTGAAAAATATGCCGGATAAATCTAGAGAAAGAGGAACATGAAATTAATCTTTGATGTTCTTGAATGTTGGAGAGTGAGTTACCATTTTCTGCCATAATTTTCATTTGAATTTCGTTCCTGACTGAGCAATTGCTCATAGCCGGCTATTATATGTAGCCAAAATATACGGCAAACAAAATTTTGCGTAGCCATTTATTTCTTTAGTCAACGTTTGCCTTATCGATTGACAGTACTTATATAGGAAATGAATGTCCATTTTTCATCCTTTTCATCATCAGCTTCCAGAAAAATGTTTTTTCTCCCTTTGACTCGTTGAAAATAGTTATGAAATAATGTACCTTCTGTGTAATAAAAGCAAGCTATTTCTTATACGCTTCATGGCCTTTCTTAGGAAATTTTCTTCATCCGATTTCGTCACCCAAATGGCAGAAATATTGGTCCGAGAATTAAAGCTGTATCCCTCAAAGACCTTTTTTTGTAACTATATTCAATATACAAGATTGGCAACACATTTGATTCTGTAGAGATTTTGATATCCACTTCAAACATTTGAGAGAAACCCTCCAATTCCTCCAATTTGAATTTTCCAAGAGCATCTCAGCGAGAAGCAACAATTTCATCAGTAGCAAGCGCTTAACATGAGTCATTAGAGAAAAAGCCACTCCAGGGTCTTGTTTCTATTAATCAAAAAGAAGCATTCTTGAGCTGGTTTCAGATTAATTTGGTATCTCAAGTTAGGATTTCATGAGTCATTATGATGAGTTCAAAAACCTTGCGGTTGATAGAGAATTATAAAAACTCCACAAATTTACAAAAGACATGAGAATAACTTTCGTTTTCATACTGTTTGGACTTCTTTTGTTCCCAACTGCCTTTACGAAGAATTCGACGATCTCCAAATTCATCGAAGGAATTCAAAAAAATTCAAAAAACCACAACTCTATGAATCACTCAGGGAAGATTGAGCTATTTAGACACGTAAAGAGAAGCAGAAATGCCAGTCGAGACGCCAAAGAGTCTGACCTTGAGCTGTTTGGATTGAACACGTTTACTTTCGAAGAGATTGCTAAGGAATCCGACCTTGGATTGCTTAGATTGAAAGAGACGGGCATAAGGCGTTACATTGAGCCCTATTAAGTTTTTAATCGAGCTCGAAGCAAGAATCTCCGAGTCCGACCTCAAGTTGAAGCTTATCTCTTTAGTCGCACTGAAGCTTTGGACCAATCGTTTGAATAATTCTAATGAGTATGAATAGAAATTGAGAAAGCTAGATTTCGATTATTTCTGAAGGAGTCATTTTACTTTAAGTCAAAAAAATTTCATAGCTCATTATATACGTTTTTTTGACGTTAGTACCAAGCTTAATTGAGTGTAAATTAGAAAACTTTATATTCCGTTATTACCTGATGCTGATATTACAAGCTGTAGGAAACCTTAGCAAAAGCAACCATTCGATTAGGCCATCAAAGTTTTATGGAATAATTTATAGGAGCATTTTATTCATCAGTACATCGTCTAATACTAATTGAGTCGATGTGATCAGAACTCAAGGACTGGAACTTACATTTTCCTTAAAATCTTGCAAATTATGAGGCATATCTATTAGGAGTCTTTTTTGGACTGCATTGAAATTCAAATTGAAGGTATTTCGTGCTTAATTAGGAAATTAATTCGCTTTAAGTCCATTTAGCATCTATTCGATCAAATATGAGGAATGCTTGGATAAAATTACTAAGGAGCTACGGATAAATTGAAAGTTCTAAGCAAACTTTCGAGAAATTTATTAAATCTTCTATAACTTTATTAACTCCTCAGCTCTTTTAATCGAGACTTTTTTAACAAATAAACAAACCCAGCGTCTCTGTTCAGTTTTTATCAAAGTGAAAATAGCCATGCTGGTCAATCCAGATATGAAGGTTGATATCTACTTTCAATTTTCTATCCCATCGAAACTTTAACATTCGTATCATGCCTTTAAGCTCGTCGCAGAAACTTCCACTTCTAAGATATTTGAAGCTGAAGTTCGTGATTCAAAAGAAAAGCATAAAATCAGAGTTCTTGATCGCTCAAAAGAGTTCGTAAAGAAAGAATACGATCTCACGGCCACCCTCTTCGTGAAAGCGCTGCTTTATCTTCAATCTAGATATCCTGGCTCTATCTTGACAAACACTTTCGAAATCAGTGATGATGGCCAACAGATCGGCTGCGCAACTCTCCAATATCTTCCACTGAGCTGTCAACTTGACGAGAGTACAGAAGTTTTCAATCCCAAAGATCCTCACCCAGTTCAAAAATTGATCAGTGATGCTCTCTACGATATTGAATTTCTGTGAGAGAACCTGCAAATAAGGAAGGTTATGGATGTCTTGGGACCAGAGAATCTATGTTACATGGAGGAAAAAGAATCTTTCTTTTTAAGTGATTGGTCTAAACTATTTGAAACTGGAATCGATGATCTATCGATGAGTGTTGCTACTCCTACTACTACTTCGTTGCGAGGAAAAAGACTGACTTCACAAGAATTAGCTGGAGAAATTAAGGCGGTGGCATTGAGTGTGCTTAAACTCAATAAAATAGACCTCAAAGAAATTGAAATGTTGCGACAAATGAAAGGTGTAGATCCAAGAATTTATAATATGGCTGGCAAAACAAAGCTCGCAGATGGATTCACCTCTTCTAAGACAATGCAGGATTTGATCGAAAGAATGCTGAGCTTGGAACCCCAAAACCTGCCAAATCTGGATGATCTTCAAATCCATAAAACAGATTTTGGAACTCAAGTCCTGACTGAACCAGTCGTTGAAGAATCAAACCAAATCAAAGAGACTGCAATACAAATTTCATCACAGATAGGCCTCGAAGAAATGAATCAAATCCAAATCCAGGACAAACAAGCTATATCGACTACAAAGAAACTCGTCACTGTTGGTAAATCTATTTTAATGATAAACCTTCTTCTTATTTGGTTGGATCTGGTCTTTAATAGAGGAGAAAAACGCGAGATCTCCAGCTTTGCTTGCTTGGTGCTCGAGTGGTACCAATAAGATCGAGATTGTTGACTATGACACGAAGAAATATTATGCAAGCTTTGACGGAGTTAAAATTACAAGCACAGGCAAAATTGAGTA
>ENA-UOTZ01001454-UOTZ01001454.1-compost-metagenome-genome-assembly--contig:-NODE-1454-length-16016-cov-10.774013_pt1 | contig 16016 bp, 13 predicted proteins | sample MGYA00238144_ERZ746983 | MGnify/ENA primary metagenome ERZ746983 (study PRJEB28759, sample SAMN06268863) | compost metagenome | isolation source: single cell | place: USA: California, Emeryville, Joint...
CTGATCACAACAGATTGAAGCAGATCATTTTGAATTTGTTGAGTAATGCAATCAAATTCACTTTGGAAGGAGGCGTGACTGTCAAGGTGAAGCTGATGAGCTCACCCGAATACAAGAAGTTGTTACATGTGCAAGTGAGTGATACTGGAATTGGAATCTCAGAGGAAGATCAACAGAGGTTGTTCCAAGCATTTGTGAAGATTGATTTAGGAAAGCGGCTATCAATAAATCCGTCAGGAGTTGGTTTAGGGCTGATGATCTCCAATAGCTTAGTTCAGATGCTTGGACCATCAGACGGATTTTCAACATCAGATAATATAATCCGAGTCAATTCAGAACTGGATAAAGGATCAACGTTTGAGTTTTGGATTAGAGACCAAGGAGAACCTCTCTCAGCAGCATTCCCAACAACCAATAAATTAACTCTTCCAGAGGATCACGCTCCGATTATGAATGAATATTCAGAAGGTTTCCTACAAGTGCCTCATCAATCATTTCTCAAGTTCGATTTAACAAAGAGGTCATTTTATAATCCTTTTTTTAGCGAGTTCTCTGGGCTCATATCACCAACAAAACGATCAAACTTTTGTAATTGTCCAACAATTCTAGTGGTTGATGATGATGTTTTCAATATCACTGTTCTTCAAACCATCCTTGACACCCTAGGATACCCCTCTCATTCGGCCTACAACGGACAACAAGCAATCCACAAGGTACTCGATAGACAAGGCAAGTCTTGTGGGTTTGGATGTTCTGGACAATATAAGCTCATATTCATGGATTGTAATATGCCTGTGCTTGATGGATTCGATGCCACAAGAGAGTTAAGAGAGCTGATGAAGCAGAAGAGAGTGTCTGAGATACCGATTATTGGTTGCACAGCGCTTGTTCAACCACATGAAAGAGAGAGAGCGATTAATGCAGGAATGAGCGAAGTTTGCAACAAGCCTTTAGATCGCGAGAAAATAAATAATATTATAAAAAAATTTTAGTACGAATGCTCCAATATTCCTTGCATCACTCTGATCGTGGTTCATAATAGTTGCAATTTCCCTTCGTACACGGGTCATTGTCCATTGATATTCTTTCTGTTTCTTATCGTATTTATGAAATGTATCTTGAAAAACCATTTAAAATATTTGGCAAGCATTCTCACATATATAGGATATCCAATATCCATCAGATCTTTATTAACCACAACTGAGAACGGTTTTACTTATTGTAAGGTAATAAAGAGGAGGTATCTCTCATAAATATTTTGGAAAATTTAAGCAACAGAACTGACAAGCAACATCTTTTATTTGTCTATATATTTAGGATATTTAATCGTGGGTTTCCACACATGACAAAGATAGATTCGTAACCAAGAATGAAGGGAATTTGTCCTCTCGCAGTTATGCTGCTATTTTATTTGATAATGCGATTCGTATTGTTGCTCTAAATTGGGAATTCTTTAATTTGCAAAAGGTAAAGAGATCGCTTAGCGAAACATTTTGTTTAGTTGTTATGAGTGGGCCATTAAAATTCATTTTGAGTATCAATTTACGATGAATATTGTGGAACATCAAATCAAATGACAAAATGCAGAACTCATAACATCCATGTAAAATTTATGATAGATACTCAAATTATCTGAAGCCAAGGTTGTTTCCGTCGAAGTAGAGGTTGGTACCGCCGGCATTTCCTCCGTAGATACCAATCCAGTATCTCTTATCACCAGCAATGACGCAGAGATCGTACCAGACAGCCTCGAATTTCTTTTTGCCTTCGGCTCCTGCAGAGATGCCCCAGTCACCAACCTTGAATCCATGGCCCTTGGTCCAGACTTCAACCATAATGCCTTGGTTGCTTCTGTTTTGAACGGAGATATCGGTACCCATTAAGACTTAGTTGAGCTTGAGTTATCTGAAGAATTTATTATTTTATCAAACAGATGAGATTTGATTAAATCGACACAGCCGTCTTTATTCTCAAGTCTCTGTAATTTGCGAAATTAAACGAGATGAGATATTAATCTCTCCAATGGGGTCGCAAAAGAGCAAAGTTTAACTTTTTTCAAGGTTGAGTGTTTTGTTGGTGGCGTTTTCGTGTTTCAAGTGAATATATTCTGGAACTTTCAAGAAGGAAAGAAATCAGCCAGAAGAATTGAGAACGACCACTATTTCTTTTGAATGCTGAAATCTTATGTAGAACTTTCGATAATTTATTATTTGCGGGACTCAGAACCAGCTTGTATTATTTCAAAGTTCAAGGAATTTGGCTGCTGTTTCTTTAGAAATTCTTGGTCTGATTTGGAGGCATTCAAAGAGTATTAACAACAAACTTTTACAACGGTTCAGAAAAATTTTCGACGCCTGTGATTGACTGGATGAGAATTCTTGCTCATGGCGTCATGTTAAGAATGGGAGAGTCTTTGAAGGTTTTGTGATTAACTTTCATAATACTAACATAAAAATACTACAACGTGGATTTTACAAACAATTCACCGACCGCATCTCAAAAGAAAAACAGAGATGGCTTCGGGTCTTCAAAGATTACAATGAAAGACCTTCTTGTTTGAAAAAATTACCAATAATTGCAGAATATCCCAAACGAGAATAACTCTGAATTCTTGAATGGAATGCATAGCTCCAATTTGAAAGTATTATTATCACAGCCGTTGTTGTGAAGCTCTGAGATTGATTGTTGTATTAGAGTCATGATGAGATAAAATTGATTCTTTGCGTTGAATTTCAGAGTCGGTTTCGAAAGCAGAAAGGATTCATTCATATTTAAAGGGGATTTAAAGATACTTGATTTTCATTTTTTATGTATTTCTTATTTCTTAGACAGGTTCTTTGTAGATTTTAATAGAAGCTTTTTACTTTTTGTGCAGCTGGAATTGAATTCAATAGAAAACACCCATTTTATTTTCTCCTGATGAGATTTTGAATTGCGGTAACCCTTGCTCGTACTCTGCTACTAAGTAACCTCTAGTTTAACGTAGCTGATTAAGAACCACGCTGGAGGATGATTCTCTTCTTTTCAAACGAAAGGACTACAACAAATTTTCATTGTTGTGAGAAATAAAAAGAATTGTTCGCAAAAAGTCCAATATCACCTTAGTTTAAACTTTAGCGTGCTCTTCATATTTACGCTAGTAAGGACGGAGTTAAAATGAAGATAATTCTATGATCAACAAGTAAACAACAATTTCTATTTGTAAGAAGACTTGGGTTGGCACGATAAACCTCAGCAGTTCCTCCAACTCATCATGAAGAAGATATTACTCGCCAACTGCAGTAACTTAAAACAGCGAACAAGATGGTATGTAACACATGAATCTATGGCAATTTTTTGTTTGAGTTTGATCTTTATATGATAATGCTGAAATTTTCTTCTTCCCATCTTTTATTTAACGAATTCAACATAATGAGGTCTCTATATGGATTCCATCCGTTTTCACTGTTGCATGTAAAATTTTGAAAGTAGATCATGAAATGAAATTGATTGTTACAGAACCACGATTCTTATAATATCGGTCTAATATTCAATTCAGCAGAGCTGGCTTAAAACATGCGACATAGAAGATAACAAACTCATCAAAATATCAAGCTATTGCTTTTGAGCTAATACCTTTCCGAAATAGCTGCCAAGCCAGCTCTGAAATAATTAATTTTCGATAAAAATCTTTCGCGTTTCGCTGATAAATATTTATTCCAGGTTGTTATTAACCAAATCAATTAATATTGGAATTTGTAATTTGAGTGCTCATTACATAATTTGTAAATCGAATTAGCTGATCGAGATTATTTCTGCACTTGAGGGGCTTTTTTATGAAATTCTGGTTTATACAGTTCAAATAACTCAATATAAAAAATAAATCAACAAGCCAGTCCGTATGAACATATTCCTGTCAATTAAGAACAAGAAGCACGGCTGCAAATACTATGAGAGCATGGAGTACTATACTGCTCAATCGTTGTACGTTCAAGTGATAATGGGGGCATCCTCCATAATATTTATTCTATACAACCAGATCAGCTTAATGGTCCAACCTGTAGCTACGCAAGCCACTATGAATTCTGGAATAAGTAGAATTGTGTTCTTTTTCTTGCTGCTGATGATGGGGTTGATTGCAAGACTTCTTCGAAATAAACTCCAAAAATATCACAAGATCTCAAGATTGGGATTGGATATCATCAACATTGGTTTTTCAGGATACATGACCTGGATTATCTCTCAAAATACAAGCAAACCTTATTACATCGGCTGGTGGGATTGTTTAGTGGCTTTGTCAATTGTCGCATGCATTTCCAGATGGTATCTCAAGATCTTGGCGTTTTTCACAATGATTTTAATGGCATTCCTAAATGATCCTGGGAGCATAAGAATGATGCTTATCTTGGCTGCCATACTGATTTATTATGCTTTCTCTACGTATTTTTTGCAACGATACGAAATTTCACAATTTTTGGAGAAACAAAAACTTTACGAAGAGACCCAAACCTTTAAGCAAATGCTTGACCTCACAACCGATGGAATTATTATCTACAGCTTCAAGGAAGAAATGATGTACAAGAACTGGGAGGACCAAAGATATTCTTGGTGGAGTGAGAAGCAAAATCCAGAACAGAATCTAATGAATATCAAAATTGAAAAAAGGAAAAATATTTTCGACTTTACAACCTTTGCAACCTCACCAGATACCCTTCATACGGTAAGCTCCTATTATATCATGTTATTGATCTGATTTAATTAAAATTTATAGCTGTTTGAATCAAGAAGAGGTGTTGAGAACGAAGATTCCAACCTCGTGGAAATTTTAAGGACAACTGTTAAATCCTTCGATCAAGCTTTTATCTCTCAGTTGCACAACGATCAACAGACACATTACCTGATGAGTCTCACCGGCAAACTCAATAAGAACCGAGACCAATTTACAGACAGCTCTTTCCTTCAGGACACTGCCAATAGCAATTGTGTCCTCGAGATACGAGTCATTGCATTGACTTTCAGAGAGCAACCCGCTCTAGCACTTATCTTCCATGATATTACAGAGAGAAACACGATCGCGATACTTGAAGATAACAACAACTATAAAAATCGGCTACTTGCTTCCGTATCACATGAACTCCGTACCCCTCTCAACGCCAGTATCAATTTCATTCAAGCAGCGATTGATGATAGAAAACTACCTGAGAGTATCAGAGAAAACTTACTTCTCCCATCTCTGGCATCGAATCAGCTTCTTCTTTTCCTCATTAATGACATCCTTGATTTTTCGCAGATGGGTGAAAACAAACTTCGACTTGTGTACGAGAGTGCTGATGTGAAAAAAACGATTGATGACTGCCTGAATCTAGTCAAAATACAGGCCAAACGTAAAGAGCTCTCACTAAACGTGGAATATCAGATTGAACCTGAAACTTCTGAGCTTTGTACCGATCACAACCGCTTGAAGCAAATAATATTGAATCTACTTAGTAATGCAATCAAATTCACTTTGGAAGGTGGAATTACAGTCAAAGCTAGACTCACAAACTCCCCTGAAGATCGAAAATTGCTGCATGTTCAAGTGAGCGATACTGGAATTGGAATCTCTGAGGCAGATCAACAGAAGCTGTTTCAGGCTTTCGTTAAGATTGACTTAGGAAAGCGCCTATCACTAAACTCGACAGGCGTTGGATTAGGCCTGGTGATCTCAAATAATCTAGCTCAAATGCTGGGACCAGCCGAGAGAGGCGCCGGTAGTTCAATTAAAGTGAAATCAGAGCTCAATAAAGGATCGATGTTCGAGTTTTGGATCATAGATCAAGATGAATCTTCTTCACCAGATTACCTATCACCCAATAAATCGTTCCATCCAGAAGACCACGCTCAAATCATGAATGAGCACATAGGGAGTGTAATACAGTTACCTCATCATTCCCTTTTAAAATTAGAGCTACGTTCGAAGAGATCGAGCTACAATCCTCAAATGGAGGCCACTGGGGTCATATCGCTTGGAAAGCAAACGGCTGCTTGCAGCTGTCCACAGATATTGGTCGTTGATGATGATGTTTTCAACATAACAGCTCTTCAAACCATTCTCAATGGGCTGGGCTATTCTTCTCAGTCCGCCTACAACGGACAACAAGCGATCAAAAAAGTGTTTGAGAGACAAGAAAAGAATTGTGGGGATGGATGCCATGGACAATATAGACTCATATTTATGGATTGTAATATGCCTGTGCTCGATGGTTTCGAAGCAACGAAGGAATTAAAAAGAATGATCAAACAGAATATAATTCCTCAGATCTGCATTATCGGATGCACAGCGCTCGTCCAATCACATGAAAGGCAGAAGGCACTTAGCGCTGGAATGGATGAATGCTGCACAAAGCCTTTGAATCGCACTAAGATTGACAAACTCCTGAGAACATTTCTGAAAAGTGACAGTTGATGATCATATTTATGGGGATTTTAGAAATGAGGGTTCAAATGCATTAGAAGTGACCATATATTCGCAACTGGCTCTATTCTATGTTTGTGGGACTTATATATATATTATTTTTTGGTCGAATTCTTGCTCAATGTAAGAAAGTGTCATCATTGATATCTTACTGTTTCAGGTTCATTTGAAATTTTAATATCTTACTTTAGTATATCTCCAATCTTCTTGATAAATTTCCAAAGCTGTCAGATTGAAAATTTATATATTAGGTCGAGTGTTGGTTAGTTAGTTAGCGTAGAAACATATGAATACTCCCTTAACTCGAAAAACCCTTAAGAAGTTTACACCGACAAGTAATAAATGGGTTTTGCTTGCCGTTTAGGACCTTACCTTTCAATAATATTTCAACAAAATTACGTTGACTCTTGCTGGTTTTGTTCGTCCTTGCCAAGTTATCATTGTCACCTTTTAGTAATTCACTATTTTTATTTTACTATCTAATTCAAAGCTTGAATGATCAAGAATTTGAATACGCTTAATAGTTTATTATCCCATTTGTATTTCAATCTACCACAATTTTACAATTCGATTCTGAACTCTCCTATTTAAGGACTTCCTGATCTTGTCATTGATATCTGGTACAAAAGCGTAGAGAAATCGCATCAAATACATTAAATTTATCAAAATGGTTTTAATTTCCTGCAAGTCTTTGAATTTTCAAATGATAATCCATCCAACAAAACTTTTTATCCATAACTGACAAAAATAATATCTAAGGTTCGTTGAAGAAAATTCTAAATATTATCAAGGTAAAGAACACATCCCATATGAAAGTAAAAGAACGTTTTACTACCTTGCGTAAGTAAGTTATAACTACTCATTTCGCAATGGGAAGGTATTCGAACCAAGGATTATAGCAACTTTGGAAGTCACAAAAGTTTAAGCCGAATTAGATTTGGAGTTCAGCATATTCTCCATAATTTGAATAAAAACGTCATCATTTCGTTGAGATGGTGGTAGTCTGGCCTCTGTTCTAGGTGGCTCTTCATTAATCTCAGGATCTCCTTGCTCGAATTCATGGAGAGCGCTTTCACTGTCTGAATTGTAACCGCTATCCAACACAATGAGTTTTTGCAGTAATTCCTGTTTCTTGTTATTCTCAGAAATTGTAGTAGAATAATCGAACTGAGAGTCATTAAACTCGTCATTAGACCCATTCGATCCTTTCTGGGCTTTCTGGGGTAACGATCTCTGTAGTAACCTCTCGCATTTCCTTTCCTGTGAGAAGTAATCCTTTAAAAAAGCTTTTTTATCTTTCTTCTTCCTTCTCCTGCTTTTTTTTTCTTCCTCGGGATACGCTCCATCATTAGTGATTGAGAGCTTCTGCTGGTCATTGTGGAATTTATTTTCCTCGCTAATTGTTTCTCCAGGGGATGGCGGTAAGTTTTTAATTTGGGATGAAGAGAGGGCATGTCCCTCTTTACCAGGGCCAGAGTCTGAATTGTTTGCAGGTTTCTTTTTTCTGAGTCTGAATACCGAGACCAGTCCAATAAGAGCCCAGGGAATCACGAGGTATTTATGCTTCACCAGGCTCTCTTTTGAAATCGTTATGAATTCCTTGATTTTGTCGGAGTCGATGGTTGTTATTTTTGAATGAAGGTTCTGCACGGTAGCGCCAATGCTGGAATAGAGCTCCTTCATATGTATTTTGCTTATTTCTCCGCCAACGTTCATCGTTTGTAGCAACCGCTTTGAATTTGAGCCAAACTGTGATTTATCCTGTTGAATAAATTAAGTCTTACGAACTAATAACCAGAGGTTCGATTTTAATAAATCTCAGAATCAGCCTTATATCTTTCTGAAAGGGTGTTTTGTTAGTCAACAGCAAATTAAGCATTTTGACAGAGCTGAGAAGCAAGAAGTAATGAGCTGCTTTGATTTTTCACACCATCGCAAAATTTTTAATTTTAGACCCTCCCCTTGGAAATGAGTGTAATTCTCAAAACCTTGAATATCTGTTAACTACCAGGGTTCTATTCACGCTATCTCAAAAATCCAGAAGCTTCTGTCATGATTCAGAACGCAGACAGGAGAAGGACGAATTTTAACTATTCTGCGTTAGTGCACAAATCAACAAAAGCATATGATTAAAAAATTTCCCCATTAGAGTTATGTGGTCTGTAGTTGAAGCAAATTTCACAAGAACTTAAAACTCATGAGTCATTAGATGCAGGCTCGAAATATTAGCTGATCGAATGTGTGATAGTGCTGATTAATCTGTATAGGAGTTACATTACCGATCGTACTCAAAGCGATTAATTGGCTTTACAGTTGCACTCAAGCAACGTATAGCGAAAAAAAAATTAGTAAAAACCGCATCAACCTTCATCGACTAAGTGAGCTGTCACTTTCATAATAACGGTTTCTTCAGCTCTTCTTCAAAATTGAATGCGAAGAAACTCCTAATTTAACCCATATACGAAGCAATCCTGATTAATTCTCTAGAAATAAATGGATTATTCCTTTGGGCTGTTAAAGAATAATTCCTCAATGCGATTGAATTCAACGTAAAATACGCATTTTATTGAGATAACCAATAAATTCAATGAGCGAATTAGATTCTTCTTTCATCGAGAGGTCTATGACTATAGACAGGTTTAATATGCAGCAGCAACACTACCCACCAAGGACAAGGAGTGAAGTTTATGGAAAGGGATTGTACAAATCCACTAGAGGCCAAGCTATAGCGATCACACCGGATCCGAAATGCCAAATCTGCAAGAATGTCTATGACGACACTCAACCTAATCTCAATTGCTTTTGGTAATGCCGCAACTGAAGAAATAAATTAACATTTCATAGCCAGCAATGTGGTGAGTCGATTTGCGAGAGATGCTTAACCATAAATACGCCTCGACAGAAAGTTTGCGATGTTTGCAACGAAAAGAAAATGAACGTCGAGGTATTTCAGAGAAAATAGAACTCAGGAAACACATGTTAACTTACATCTCAGGCAGAAAAGATCAGAAAGTCACTCTTTGAATCAAGACAAAAGCAACTTCGAGATTATATTTATCAATTAAATGAAGCCCAAGCAGAGATCGTGCGATTGGATGAAGTAATGGCAGCTTTTACTCAAAAAGTAAGGGTCTTTCTTTCTTTCAGCCTCTAATGTAAAATTCTTTTAAAATAGATTCAAGTGCAACAAGATGACCAAGAGCGCTCAACATATTGCTTCGAAAAGGACCTTGCCAAAGCTCAAGCCAATCGTGAAAATGCGCTAAAACAGAGAGATGGGTTGAGCGGTCTGATTTTTCAAGAGGAGAGCAAATTGAGTGACAAAATAAAAACGCTTGAGGAGCTTCGAGAATCTATTAGAAAAAAGTATGTTTAGTCCTGTTTTCGGATGATTGATTTAAATAAAGGACTGATACCGCTTCAATTTTAACCCACACTGAGAAAGGCAACATTCCGTCGCCTTTGGGCCAAAGCATACTCTCTAACGATACAGGGAGCTATGTTGCAGTGCAGAGTTGCAATTTTGAAGAAAATCACATCGCATCGGATTTTAAAACATCGATTTACAGCTTTCAAAGAGAGTATGGAAGTACTATAGAAACACAAACTGGAGCCACACTCTTGGCTCATACGAGGCCAAACAAAGCTCATGGCTTGAAAGAGTATGGACTTTATCAGAGTAGAAAGAACACGATTACTCAGACAAAGGAACGTGAAATTTCGTACTCCGCTTCGGTAGTCGAAGATAACGAAGTGAAATATGTTAATAGGAAACAGATTCAGAGTTCGATGAATCAAAATACTGACGCATGTAAAATGTGTGCTATTTTCTGAAGGTTTTTTTTGTCATTTAGTTTGAATACTGGCGATGAACGATCAAGCCATATAGCTTGTTCATGCTGTCCTTTTCAAAAAAAATAAAATATTAAATTTTTTTATGCGAGTGGCTCCCTCTGTGATTGATAATGCCATGTGAATAAAATAAACTGCATGTTGCTGCGTTTTATTAAAAAGCTTATGAAATAGTGCTTAAATTGAAAAATGAAAGTGCTTTTTTTATCCAGCCACCGCTCAATATAAAGTTTTTCAAGGGACATTAATTTAGTTTGCTTTTTCTTGGAAGTTGTAATGCGTGAAATTGTAGTTGAAAATTCACTAAACTAATAAATTGAAATACTTTAGGACCAACTCAATGAAAATCAATATGCTCACATAGCGTCAAAATCTCATCATCTATAATTTAAGGAGAAGAAAATAAACCTCATAGCATCTCCCAAGTACATTTTGAGTGGAAATTTCATTAGAATTTTTATATCTACATGTTTACTATTTGATTTGTACACCTTTCAATTCTGTAAGATATTGCTGTCTGAATGATTATTTTTACAACAGTAAGCTCCTCTCGTCTCCTAAACGTTCTTCAAACGGAAAATGAGTTAAATGTCATCATATATATATACATTAAAACAAATTTAAGTCTACTTGTTGTCACTAATTATAAACGTAAGTAGTTAGTCATTAATAAGCGGAGCGAGCTAAATGAACTTTTTTCACGGTATATATTTAATGCTAAGGTTCAGAGAGTCTAGGGGAACTCGTAAAACAGCAGTCAAAAATTTAGTTTTAGCTGAAAATACCTAAATACAAAACTTTTTTGTCTGTTTTGGAATTAAGCAAGTTCTTTTCAATTTAATAACTGAGTGCTTGTAATATATTAAAAATTATTATCGAAATCGAGACGTTCGTCAAAAAATTGGTTGCCTCTTGTTTAAACACATATGTCTTTTGAGCATAAAACTGACACGACGAATGCACATAGCAATGAAATAGAAGAGGGAGAAATCCCCGAGGAAACTCTTTTAGTGTCCTCAAAGCCTAAAGTAAACTGAGAATCCATTTTTTTCCTCTCTTCTCCTTTTCTTCATCCTTGGGCTTTTTTATCCATGTATTGCGTAAGATCTGCGTTTGAAAATGCAAATTCACACGACCCTTCACTTCACCCATCAACATTATTGGATCAGTGGCGATGAGCTAGAGAAACAAATAAGCATCTTAGATTATCTTATTTGAAAATGTTTTTGACCTCGCGCTATCAATGGATAAAAGCAAGAGATTTATGAAATGCATAAAGCCCTTTAAATACTTAATCTCCTTGCTGCTTCTCCTATCTCTGCAAAGCTCTCCCTGAAACCTTACCAAAATTAATTTATATCATAAAGGAGGAAAATGAAAATCAGCTTGAAGAAAACTTGCCACTAAAAGAGTCACCGAAGAAAGTTAAGAAAAGCAAAAAAGATAAAGAGTACAAAAAACGCAGCGCAGAAAAGTCACCAGGGCGAGGCTCTGCGTCTAACTCCGATTTCGACGAAGATGATTATGAGATCATTCAAAGACCCCATTCAGAGCTCATGATGCTCAGTAAGATGTCACAAGGAAGCAAAGGGAAGAGTGGTGGCGATGATGATTCCTATAATAGCAAGTAAATTCTCTAGCTTGGTATATATCTTTAATTAGAGAGCAGTAGAAATCGTAAAAGGGTTAAATATGGTAGCGATTATCAGCAGGAGAAATACGGCGGTAGGCCTGGATATGAGGTAAGAAAGCCTTGTTTTTTTTCCCACTTAAACCTCAAAAATGATATCATGGTCCATAGAACGGAGACGGTAAGCAGCCTCCTATGGAAGAGCCAGTAATCCCTTGCATTTATTATGTGGGATTAGGAAAATGCGAGGATAATTATTGCAAGTAAGCTGCTAGTACGTTTTCTACATGACAACGGATTTTAACTAGAGCTGCTCATCGACCGATCGTAATGGAGCACGCTATTAGACAGTTCATACGAGACCACGAGGATTTTTTCAGAGATTTATATAGAAGAAGGAATGAGCTTCAAATCAATCCTGCAATTCGAAGGTACGTTGAGGAAAGGTTCGCACCACAATTTCCAAATCAAATGCCGCCGCAGCAATTCCCACATACCCAATTACCTCCTCAGCACCTTGCTGGTCCTACACAGAACTGGCAAGGAGGAAATTTACGCATGCAGAATACGGGAGTTCCTCCACCTCCAAATAATTTTGTGAATCGTGGTCCAGGTCAAAACCAGATGGGACAGCCATTTATGGGTCCAGGAGGAATGCCTCAAAACCAGCCAGGAATGATTAGAGGCCCAGGCCCTTATCCTCAAATGGGCGGCAATATGCCGAACCAGAATTTCCCTCCTCAGTACATGCCGCCAAATACCCAACAGCCTGGTCTTGGACAGTTTAGACCACCAAATGAAGGAAACCCTCATCAATTTTACTCTCCTGGAGGGCAGATGGGCTTCGATAGACCTCCAATGGGTTATCAGCCTCCTAATATGGGAGGAGGTGGTGGACCAGGTCCTATTGACGATCGATCTGGCCAGATGAGAAGCGGTGGACCTTCTGGACAGGACCGAGGCTCCGGAGGATATCATAAAAATTATGATCGTTCCCGCGGAGGGCATCATAGATCATACCATTCTGATGATCACAAAGGTAGAGACAGCTATGACGGGCAGGGCCATGGAGGAAGAGGAAGAAGAGATCGAAGGGATGATGACTACGGCAGCAGAAGGGGAACATCAGACCAGAAGTACTCCGGAGAAAGCAAGCATGAGCCGCGTGAAGAAGAGAAGAAGAGCTCAACAAATCAAGGAGAGAGTCGTGTTGACAAATTGACAAAGATATTGAACTTCTTAAGCAAGTCGAAAAGTAAAGGGGACACTGAGGAGCAAGAGCCTGCTGGCGGTGCTGGCAAAGAAAGCACTCAAAAATCATTCGAAATTCCTGCTGAGGGGGCAACTGATGATCGCGGTAAAAGGATCCAAGATTTCCATGATAAGATAAAATCGCTGGGCATCTTGAAATCGGACTCTAAAGACGAGTCGAAGCAGCATTTCGGAGAAGGAGGGAACGAAGAGGGCAATGATTTGTTGAACTTGTATAATAGATGTAGAGATGAAGATAACGAGCATGATTACTAGTCAAAATTATGATTACATTAGATCATAGTAAATACAAAGAACACGGCTCCATATTGCAAAGTTTCATTTGTATCATTTCTTTGTATGATTCTTTTCCTCTAGTTCGGCGATCAAGTCTCGTATCTTCGATTTGATTGTAATTCTATAATAATGTCGAGATTAAAATATAGTTTTGTGGATTCAGGATTTGTTAAGAACAAAGGTTAACTATTTGTGGAGGCTCATTGTGAAGAACATAACACGGAGGATATTACGGGAAATGAAGGAAAAGAAATTAAAACTAATCTTATTTTATGCTGTATGTGGATAAAGTGATTCTCTTCATATCTTCAATTTCGACAGAGGTAATATGAGGTTCAAATTAAATGAGAGCTTATCAATTCTCATATATTACCAGAACTCCAATAGCTTTTCAACTTAGATTGGGATCCATTAAATTTTCAAACTTTGAAAATTGGTCATCGTATCGAGACCCTATAGTTTTCTTTCAAGAAAAATCCTTTGAACAAACCAGCATCTCAAGCTGTCTCCTATGATATTGATAAAAAAATAATATTATTTTGCCAAAACAAAAAGCTGATTCAATTTGAACGATTATAATTTGATAGTTATATAAGCCTAATGCCAAAATCAATTCTTATAAGAAAAAACCTATTTCAACAGAAAGATTCCTTACGTCTACCAAACAACCCTAATGAAGCAAGAATATGAAGAAACAATCCGATCTTCTCGCTACATGACAACAGTGAATTGGATAGATCTAATTGTACAAGCTGTCAGTTTAATCTATATTGGGATTATTAGTCTTTTATTATTTGTCATAATTGCTCTCAGTCCTCAGCATTCTCAAGACTTTAGATATTCTCTAAGGAGCCAGCATCATTATAATATTGAACAAGTTAATCCGCATGTTGGGTGGACATTGACAATAAACCCGCTGATTTTCATTTTAAAGGTATATCTGCACTACAAGGGAATTATTGCATTTCGCAGGAGGAACGCATCGCCAATGGAAAACGCGCTTATTTTCTATGTCATCCTGTTTATTTACCACACAGTCACTATAGACTTTTTCGAAATGGGCCTGTATGGATATCTTGCGTATGCTGCGTATAAATTACAGATAGCCTTTGCTGGTATTAACAGGCATGATAATGTTCAGGCACAGTAAATTAATGACGACCTGCGGCTCACCATCGACTACGACTACTTCGATGGAAGATGCGGTAAAATATATCAACTGTGGTATTGGTCTCTCTACAAAAAGAACTAACAGAAATTTGTTGTGTATAAATATATCATAACTTGACAGAATACATGATTTTGATATAAGGGTCTTGTCTTTGCTAACTCTCATATTTTTTATGGTTTCTATAAGGAGGCTGGATTCCTGCAGAAAGTTGTAGATAGAAAAAAATAATTCATCTTTTGTTTGCTTGTCATTTCATTAATATCTTCATATTAGACTTTCGATCGTTTGTAAATTTACTTCATTTGATTTCGTGAACCTTTAGATGTGTTTCTAATTAAAGGAACTATCTTTGGGTTAAACACCAATGCTGTCTACCTTTAAATAGAAGAGCTTAATTTCTGTCAATACTATGAGAAATCGAGCACCAATAATCATCACAACTTCATCCATTACATGGTATTATCTTGCTATCTTCTATTTCTATTGATGAGCAGAATTTAAACTAACTGCTTTTCAAATACTGCATACAAAACTCTCGACGTTTGGGTCTTTCATTGTGTTGCTTATGCTAACTTACTAAGATGCGAAATACAAATACCTGATTTCATTACAATCACGAACTCAGGCTGAAATCTTACAAGTGTATGTATTGTCAAAAGCGGCCAGGATTAAATTTGACTTTGAGTATAAAGCACTCTATAAAAAAGATTAAGATATAATTGTTTTAGTAAACGCCCTAAAATTACTCGCAAGACTCATTTAGTCTCACTCAGTACATAGACATCCATATCAAATGACTACCCTCAACAAGACACATGAACGAGAAGAACTGGGTAAGGGGCACTCCAAGACTAGCGCTAATTCTCAAAGACCCTCAAAGCAAGGTCAAAGCAACCATGATGATCATCCTCAACTTCTAAAGCAAGGTCATCCTCAAGCTCCTGATCAGCAGACGGCCGCCTCAGAGCTTATTCATCGAACAATGGCTCAATACGGTGAGAATCCATTGTATGACACTTTTCCGCAGCCATCTGGCCAGTCAAATCCATCACCATCTTCTGTGGCAATTCAGGAAGCTGAAAAAACAATTCGAAGGCATCGACACATGGTCACTTTGAGCTGTGTTCTGATTTGGCTCCAAATTATCGGCCTGGTTATTGCTATACTCGCAGTTTCAGCGCTGTGTATTCTGTTATCCACTGGAGTGCTATTCGATGTCGTAGATCGTGTTGGAGATATACTCTCTAGTCCAGAGGGTATGGAAGGAATGGAGTCATCTGGTCGTAATGCTAACACTTGGAAGGTTATTTTCCAGGGCTTCAAAGAAATGATGCAAGAGAGTCCCAACGGAACACAATCTCAAGGTTATCCTACAGCATTGC
>ENA-UOTZ01001455-UOTZ01001455.1-compost-metagenome-genome-assembly--contig:-NODE-1455-length-15998-cov-31.478236_pt1 | contig 15998 bp, 16 predicted proteins | sample MGYA00238144_ERZ746983 | MGnify/ENA primary metagenome ERZ746983 (study PRJEB28759, sample SAMN06268863) | compost metagenome | isolation source: single cell | place: USA: California, Emeryville, Joint...
TCGATGATTTCATAAAATATTTTAGAAGCTTGCTGAATCTTAGTTATCTAGATGGTCCTTAGACACAGTTGTTCCCTGAAAAAATTGGCAACTATAAAGTTGAGTGGTTGTTATTCTTGCAAAAGAGTCCTGTAAAGTTCTGAACGACGATTCTTTGAGTCTCTGATTTGGATAAGTCGAATTAATCGAATACGAATTCGTGAAAATATTTAAGTGCATCTTCCTTTCGATTGAAATCGACTTTCCGTTTGAGATGTCATAATTTCATGCTAGTATTTTCCTTTGTAAGACTTATTTTTGTAAAATAGTCGATACATCAGAACAATTAAATTAAAGACGAGATATGATGAATCAAGAATCAAATATGTCGACAGAGTAAAAAGTATATGAATTAAACATGAGAATATAGACGGAATTTCAACTCGAGTTACCAATTACTACAGAACAACATTATTATTATCATACAATGAGTCGTTTTATCAATTGATTATTCAAGGGAATTAAAACTACTCTTCAATAAATAAGAGTCATGTCAGCAAATAGCTCCCAAAAGAGAGACAGTTCAAAGGAGCCCTCTGCCATTAATGCAAATTATGAATCTTCAAACTCAAAGAGTACAGAAACTCCATCTGAACGGCAAAATGCGACAAATGCTACGACTCAAAAGGCTTCCACAAGCTCCGGTCAGCGACCAGGACCAAAATCAATTGGACATTACGTTCTTGGTAGAATACGGTTGTTATTTCCGAGCTATAATCGTCATGTTATTCCCATTCAGGCAAGACGATAGGTAAAGGCACCTTTGGCAAAGTAAAAGTAGCGAATCATATTCTCACCGGAGAAAAAGTTGCAATCAAAATTCTCGAAAAGAGCAAAATCGCTGACGTTTCAGATGTCGAGAGAGTTGCTCGAGAAATTCACATTCTCAAATTGATCAGGCATCCGAATATTATCCAACTCTATGAAGTATAGAAGCATTATTGGTCGAAATAGTCGCTGACGATAACAATTCCTGAAAATTTAGATAATAGAAACACCGAAGCACCTGTACTTGGTGATGGAGTTTGCTAATGGGGGAGAATTATTTAATTATATTGTTTCGCACACTCGAATAAAGGAAAAAGAAGCAAGTCGATTCTTTCAGGAAATTATTGCGGGAATTGAATATATCCACAAACTCAACATCGTTCATAGGTATCCTAATTTGAAAACTCTGAATAGTGAAACACAATAAAGGGATATGAAACCTGAAAATCTGCTGTTGGATCATAATAACCATATTAAAATTGTTGATTTTGGCCTAAGTAACACTTACAAAGATGGAGAAACTCTAAAAACTGCATGTGGCTCGCCTTGCTATGCTGCACCTGAGGTAATTTCGATTCTCTGAAAGAAAAACTAAACAGCACACAATTTTTTTGTTGGAGCAGATGATAGCTGGGAAAAAATATTTAGGTCTAGGAGCTGATATATGGAGCTGTGGAGTCGTCTTGTTTGCAATGGTCTGTGGGTATCTCCCTTTTGAGGTCAGCTAGTGATGCGTATTCAATCACATAACGATGTCTTTTAGGACAAGAACACGAATCATTTGTATAAAAAAATTATGAACGGAGACTATACAATACCGAAGTTCGTTTCCGCAGAATGCAGAGATCTCATTAAAAATATACTCATTACGGATCCAGCTCGCCGTTACACAATCGAAGATATTAGAAAACATCCGTGGTTTTATCAGGTAAAACCCATAAGAGAAGTGCAAGGAATTATAGTCGGGCTTCATAAAATACCAGTAAATTATAAAAATAATATATTTGAAACTTAGCTGCTATCATACAGATCGATTATGATATACTCAAGCAGCTTTCCCAATTCAATTTTGATTTGGAACTAGCAGAAAAATGCATCGACGCCAACAAACACAATCACATTACTACTTCGTAAGATACAACTCAATTTTTCTCTCTGAAACGTCAAATAGGTACTACCTTCTGATGAAAAAGCATTTATTAGGTGGAGGACAATCACCAGCTGATTTCAATTCTGATAGTTTTGATAGCTCACTGCTCACTCAACCAAACCCTCGAAGACCCAAAGGTAATTAAATTGCTGGCTCTAAAATAAGTTTCTGAACTCTGCTAGCTTTGAAAAACAACTTTACAACGGAAACAAAAAATAATAAGGTAAAAACTGATGCTGGTAGCCAGAAGTCAGTGCAAGGGACCCAGGCGGAGCAAGGATTACCTGATGAAGAAGAATCTCGCAGGAGTGATATACGAATCAAGCCGGCTTCGAGAGGAAGCAGCCGTGCCAAGAACCGAGGGAATGTTGATTCCAAGCGAGTAGGCAGTACAGGAGGCTCTTCATCTCGAGACCAAGAGTTTTTCATTAATAATAATTCAGGTCTTCATCAAACTACAGTCAAACAGACCAATTTAGATGAGAGTTTCAAAGCTGGTGTAACGGGAAAAATCCCCCAATCTAATGCACAGACTAAAGAACAGTCTGCTGAAAAGCATCTACAAAAATTGTTCCCCATGGTAAGGAATCCGTCCCGTGAGCATCGAGAGGTTCATATTGGAAATATCATTAGCGCTTCACAAACTCCAGCAAACGACAGGCAGAACATTAATATGCTGGTTAATGGTTCTCTTACAAGGGACATTCAAACTCCTTCAGGGAACTCTACAACAAAAACCCAAGTCTATAAACCACAGCCACCTCCTTTTAAAAATCAGCCTGCAATTCATCCAAGAGCTGACAATTTTCTAAATGGCTCATTCAACAAGGAGGCTTTTGAAGAAAAACTTAACAATATTGCCAACAATATGACAGATAACGCTCGACGATATAGAACAAATAACTTTATCGAAGGAGATGCAAGCACATCTCCCAAACATAGCCGAAAAGTGACCCACCAAATGCATCAAACAAATGGTATCCGGGCTGACAATGACATCCACAATACAAACACGATTAACCGAGAGTAATGATATTTCTCTTATGATATAACTCTAATATTCATCCGTTTGTCCTTTAAAAGAAGCGGCAGCACGATACGATCAACTCCGAAGCACGACTTAGGTAAAAAATTTTTGACGTTTTATAACTCTGATAATGATCTATTATTATTTATTCCAGTTGGAGGATCTGACAGAGTTATTCATGATAATTTAGACAACTCTAAAGACCTATACCTTGACGACAGTCTGAACATGTCACACATGCAAGTATCGAGGAGAAGTCGAGCTGTTCACAACAATACTTTGAACACTTCTTACATTACGAATGCCTTGAACACTTCAATGCACAGAATTAAACCTCAATCGCAATCTCCTGGAAAGCAACCGCAGTTTATCTTTCTCCCAAAGGAACCTGTGAGCACTAAACCCACGACCTTCATTAATCCGTAAATTATTCCACTTCTTTTCAACTCTGTAACTCCAGTTAATCTTATTAGAGGAAGTCTTTATCGAGCCAAATACTACGTTGGAAAGCGTGGAGGCACCCAAATAATACCAAATGATGTGAAAATAATCAAGCCAACTACAGCCACCGGCACAAGGGAATATCGTGGACGTTCGATAGGTGGAAACACGGAAGACCGCAAACGAGTGGCCATTCCATCTTATGATATCTATAACAACGCTAACAACACAAGCGTCCTAAATTACAGTCACATTGAACCCAGATCAAGAGATGAACGATCTAACAAAAGAGAGAACAACTCTGCTGGTGCTGGGAATATCTCATTTGACTTCCCTCAACCACAAAAAAAAATCTCTTACCAAGACCCAAATATAACAATGTATTTCCCAGAATCGAAAGGCAAAAAAACCAGCGGAGGAGGGATGACTTTTTATGGCACAAATTTTACTGGTTTTACAATTAATAATCGGGCAAAATTGAAATGAGATGAATTTACAATTCCTTGATTAGCACTTGCGTCGCTGATGGAGATGAGTGCTTTCTGCTTGCCGAGCTTATGGGAAAAACTATACTGGGATGTCGCCCAGTTTATAAATTTTATTATCACTGTGAAATATCTTTTTTCCTATTACTTCCTTTTTAACAGTTGAGTTTTGTGCTAATTTTATTAATGTTTTGGTACAGTTTCCAACGAACTGACGGATCCAGTTCTTGGAGGAAACTTTACAATTCAGTTTTAAAATCATGCATGGCATGATCTTAATATTTTTGGAATCATGACTCCTATTTTTGCTTATTTTTCCTCTTTTATCAGCGTACCTTTGAAATTATAACCGAAACTTCAAAAGTACCGTTCGCATTTTAAGAGATTTGCTGAGTACCAATCCACTGAAGTTATGTTCTCAAAAATGCACAACTATCTTCAGATGTTATTTCTTGTTTCAGGATATGATCTAAAGCTCTTTAAATTCACAGATCTTTGATTTGCATATAATGATTAATTAGATTTGAAAATAATTTTATCATTTCCTCTCTGATTGCAGAGTGGGAGGCCGAATCTTAGAAAGTCTTTCGACTTTTGGTTCTGTCCTTCGAGAAGAGCAAACTCCTTTGGAGTGGAGAAACCGACAACAATGGAATCTCAAAGGTAATAATGATTCTTGTCTCAAACATCCCACTTCATTCTCAGCTGATGAATTTTTTGGATCAACCACCTGAATTTAGTTGATGTCAAATTCAAAATTCTGATTCCTTTGAAAGCCTTATACTTTTTATCCTCTTTGGCTGTTGTCCAACTTCAGCTTGGGCTCTTTTTTAACCTTTTTCTTAGATTCCAAAATAGCTCTCTTTTGAAAAGTCCAAAAATATTTCCATTGAAAGTCACTACTGTTAGAGAATAAACAAGGTATGCAAGGCTTTCTCTTTCATTCTCTTTTCCTCTCTCGGATGTATTTTCTTTCGTCTGGGACCTTTGTGTTCCCTAACGACACGTCAATATGCCCATCTGTAGCGCCGCTATTTAGGTGCAGCTGGCTTTGGTCAGGTTACTTTTGGGTCCAGACAGCGTGTTAAATCAACATGATTGGCTTAACCTTAAGTCTGCTTTCATAAGTCTCATTATGAGACTAAGGGCGCCTGCAAGCACCTTAAATTGAAAGTACTCGAGTCAATTGCCAATTACATTCACCTCATGCAACTGATTCTAATATCATCTTCTTATCTCTTTAAATTCCCTCAAATGGACTCTAATTCTCATGATAGAAAAAAACCTAAAAAACCTAACCCTGAGAATCATGATATTCACCTCACATGTTGAAGTTTGAAGAATTCTCATCAATGAGAGTCAAGTCCGCGTCAAATTATTATTCACAGCGAAACTTGAGAATGAAGTCCTGTTTTAATTAATTGTTAATTCATTTCTATTTCAATTTCATCGATATTAGAAGTGCCTACTTTGTTTTTTCATCTTGAAATTAATATTATGCGTGAAGGAGAAAAAAATCTTTGTTTGAAAGAATTAAAGAATTATCAGTAAAGAAAGCTCTGGCATCGAGTAAGAAATAGTCTTTCAATCTGCTATTCCAAAGAATCCAAAGAAGTAGTGCTGTACATTCGATATTTACTAAATCAGAACATTAACCTTTAATAAAATTTACATTTGAACAAGTTATTGTAATGGACCTTTTGCTTGCAATAGCAAGTAATTGGTAGATAAATAATCCTCTCTCTCTTTCATAATGATAATTATACCACTAATAAATGAAAAGAGCATATTCCTTCTTAGCAGACCTCTAAAATAAGACTATTATAAAAAGATCTTGGGCAGGACTCGCTCAAGTTTGCATTATTTTTGAAAAATGAGATTTCCACATTTACAGTAAATACTAGAGAAGTTGATAGAAGTACATTCCCAACAGAGTCAAGTCACACTACTTTCACGAATGTATTTAGTTTGATACTTTATGAGTTTTATGGAATTGGTCTGATTGCTTGCAAAAAATTATTTCCAAAAATGCTTAGAAAGCAGCTTTTTTTTGACGTTATGACCAAGACGAGAAGGAGCTAGTTGTACAGTCACCGGGGATTTAGCAATTCTTGATATCAGCATGGAATTGAGAGAAAATTATTTAATATTTTTATTTCGGAAGTCGAAGAAGATTAAGGAAAAAAAATCATGATCGGACAAGATCAAAAGAAACCTTGCAAGTTTTTTGCGCAAGGAAATTGCAAGTTTGGTGCAAGATGTCGAGACAGTCATGATGTTGGACCTGGAGCAGGCGGTAACTTTGGTGGTGGAGGAAGAGGAGGCGGCGGAGGAGGTAGCCGAGGCATGGGAGGAGGTGGATTTAACCAAGGTGGTGGAGGATTCAACCAAAGTGGTGGTGGCGGATTTAATCAAGGTGGAGGAGGTTTTAACCAAGGTGGTGGAGGAGGCCGAGGCATGGGAGGCGGAGGCTTCGGTCCCGGCGGAGGAGGCGGAATGGGTGGCGGTGGTGGATATATTAGTAAAGGCGGTGGCGGTGGTCGAGGTTTTAATCAAGGTGGCATGAACACTGGAGGATTCAATCAAGGTGGCATGAACACTGGAGGATTCAATCAAGGTGGCATGAACACTGGAGGATTTAACCAAGGTGGTATGAATACCGGAGGGTTCAATGCAGGCGGAGGTACCGGCGGTGGAGGATTTAACAAGCCTAAAACAATCTGTGATGCCTTTCGGGGAGGATTCTGCAAATTTGGCGATAATTGCAAGTTTTTACACGAATATTCACCCAACCTCGATCTCAACCTCATTACAAAAATGGCACTCACAGAAAATAAAGAAAGTGCGTGTGCTTTACATGTTGTGGAATTCCCTGTACTCGCTGTTGCATTTGGCAGGAGAGTCATGTTCTTCAATGCGAACAATCCCAAAGAAAATACCGAACTCCAGGTTGATGGTGATATTAGCTGCATGATCGTAGAACAAAAGCTACTTGCAGTTGCTTATATCAATCAAAACAAGTATTCGTTATTCATATTTCTCAATTAACTCCTATTCAGGAAAGCTCAAGTCTTGCTCGCTCCAATTCAAGGAGGTTTCCAAACAAAAGTTTTGATCGCTGACGCTCACGATAGCTCTATTCACGGAATGATTTTCTTAGACGGAAAACTAATAACTACCAGCAAAGATAGTAAGTAACGTTTTCAGGAACTAATTTTTAGGAGAGCGTTGAGATGGGGGAAAATCCTATTGCTTTCTTTCAAATGATACTAACCAAATTTTCTCTAGGCTATTTAAGAATGTGGGCGGAAGATCTGCAACAACAAAAAATGGTTTCAGTGGCCTCAGGAATGGCGACCTCTGGCATATGTTCAATGAAACTGCTCGAAGTTTCGTAAGCACTATTTAATTTGAATGAGAAATTTGAAAATTGACTAGCGGAAAACCTGTCATTGCAACCGGATGCGAAGATGGATCAATCCAGCTTTTCGTGTGGGATGATAAATCAGTTCCTCCAAAATGGAATAGAGCCACTACAATTCAAGAGCACAATTCACAAGTATTTATTTTTTATTCTTTTTGGTATTCTCAACTCGATTCTTAAATAGATGGTTTCATCGATGACTATCTGCAACGGACTCTTATACTCGGGTGGATTTGACGGTAGTGTATGTATTACATCAACCGCAGATACTCCAAAGCGAGTCAACAGTGTTAACCTTCAAATGCCAATTTCAGTCCTCAAATATTTCAAAAAATCAGACTTCATCATTGTCGGTTTCACTGACGGAACTATTCAATTATACAAATCAGACGGATTCACATTGCATACTTATTTCAAAGTCCACAACAATGTCATCGTGAGCGTTCTATGCTTCGAGGACCTTGGACTATTCATGGTACTTGATTTCAGTGGTGTTGTTTCTTGCTGGCAAGTTCTCGACTCAGAAGCTATCAAGAAGAAAATGGCCGGGCCTGAAATGAGTATGCAGTAATAGTTACGTTTACATACACATATCCTTATCGATATACATATATCAGACTAACTTTGTCACCAACTCTTGTTATTTTGTGATCTTCTATGAATATGTAGTTGTTAGGAATACCTCACGAATAAAAACCCTCTAAAATTAAAATCTCAATACATTACTACCAATAAATCTATTGGCAAAAACTATATGTGCTAGAAGCAGTAATTGATTTTCGCAAGGCATAATTTTTTCCTCAAAGTAACATGAAAACTCTTCCCTATTTACAAAATTTTATTTCTTTAGTTTCATTTAGGGTTGCGAAGTTAGTTCATTTTGACGATGACAGGAATGTAAAGAAGGGATCAACTTTTTGTGGTTATATTTTTTCAAAACTAATTAAATAGTGGCTTGAGAATATGATTTTCGAGTTCGAAATTGTGGACTTTAGCAGTACCTAAATTATATAATTGAGAATCACTTTCAATAATCTAGATTATTACCAGCTGCCGTCGCGCCTGATGGTTTTCTACCGACGTATTTGATATTTGGGCGGCCCAATCCATCTAATATCTGTTGATTTTTTTTGTTAAAAAAAAGTGCTCAAATGGTTTGAATTTCAAATTAGGTTACCACATCGAATCTTTGCTTGACGAAACTCCAAGCTCCAGCATTTCCGTGTTCTTCTTGAGCCCAAATGACCTCAGATGCATTACTATAGTTTTGCAGAACTTCTTTAATTCTGTCATAAGGGAAAGGAGCGAGCTGCTCCACTCTGATAATTGCAGTGTCCTAAACATTCATCATCAAAGACACCAATCTCATCTGATTTACATACCTGGTTCTTTTTATTTCTTCTTCTCTCAACAAGGTCGTAATAGACTTGACCACTGCAGAAAACAACTCTAGAAATCTTTTCTGGAGGATTGATCTCATCTTGGAATGCCTCAAAGTAGACTCTGTGGAATCTAGTACCCTGCTCAAACTCTTCAATTGTTGAGTTAGCCTATCATTTGTTAAATTTAGAATCTAAAATTAATGTTCATACTCCTCTGAATTTCAGCAATTTTTTAGGAGAAGGAATCAACAATGGTTTTCTATAGTTTCTTCTGAGTTGTCTTCTGAGAACGTGGAAGTAATTTGCTGAAGTGGTTGGGTTGCAGACTTGGATATTGGTGTCTTGGAGCTGTAAATCCAAGTTTTTCTCGTATTCTTTGTGGCTGGCAATGTCCATAGGATCATCATCAGAAGCGGAAAGCAATCTCTCTATTCTGCAAGAGCTGTGCTCTGGTCCTTGGCCATCGAAGCCGTGAGGTAATAGAAGGACTAATCCAGAAGCCACATTCCATTTGCTTTCACCAGAAACGATAAAGTTATCGATAGCAATTTGAGCTCCATTGGCGAAATCACCAAACTGAGCCTCCCATTGGACGAGGTAGTTAGGATTGGCAATACTGTAGCCATACTCGAAGTTTAGTACGCCAAACTCGGACAAGTGTGAATTGCAAACGTGATACTTGTATCTATCTTCTTCAGGAAGGATTGAAGCAATTGGGAGATATTTTCTGTCCTTATTCTGATCGTTCACAACAGCATGACGATGTGAGAAGGTTCCTCTTTCGACGTCCTGTCCGCTGAGTCTAATGCCATATCCATCAGACAAGAGAGTGGCCCATGCGAGAGCTTCACCAGTAGCCCAGTCAATATTTTTGCCTTCTTCGACTGATTTCAATCTATTTTCGTAGATCTTCTTGATTTGTGGATGAGGATGAAGGTCAGCTGGAAGAGTGCAAATTTTGCGTCCGAGATCCTTAATGATGCTTGTAGCTACTCCTGTATCATTAATACCTCCGTGCTGTGTGCTTGGTTTAGCAATATTCTCGAAAGCTTTAGCCATCCACTTTTCTCTGTCGAACTTAGTCGTTCTGCTCTTCTGATAAGCATCTTCAAGATGAGTGTTGAATTTATTCTCCATTTCTTGGATCTCTTTCTCAGTAATCACACCTTCCTTAAGCAGCTTATCGCAGTATTTCTTGTAGACTGGTGGAGTTTTATCAATAATTTTGTACATGAGAGGTTGGGTAAACGAAGGTTGATCCAACTCATTGTGTCCGTAGCGTCTACATAAGAAGAATTGCTGTTACCAAAAAATATTATAATTTGGGTGTTACCTGTAACCGATGACGTCAATTACGACATCCTTCTTAAATTTCTGACGGTATTCCACAGCGAATTCCAGAGCCAAGTCGACGAGTTCTGGTTCATCACCGTTAACGTGAATGATTGGAGCGTCAACAGCCTTAGCAATATCCGTGGAATAGAGACCGGTTCTAGCCTCACGAGGAGTAGTTGTGAAACCAATTTGATTGTTAATGACGATGTGAATTGTTCCTCCGACTGTAAAATCGATAAGGTCTTGCATTTGCATTGTTTCGTAAACAACTCCTTGTCCAGCAAAAGCAGCATCACCGTGCAAAATGACTGCAAGTACTCTAAAAGGAGTTTAAACCTCCAGAAATATTAGGTAAAAATATTACTTATCACGAGCAGAGTCTTTCAAGAAATCTTGGAAGGCTCTAGTATTTCCTGCAACTACAGGGTTTCCTGCCTCCAAGTGAGAAGGATTTGCTAAGATATTCTAAAAGGGGGAAAAAATTTTAAACATTGTAAATAATGAATTTGGTTGGGAATGTTGTTACCAAATTCATGTGATGGCCATCTGGGTAAGTTTTGTCATAGGTGGTTCCCAAGTGATATTTGACGTCACCAGAATTTCCCCAGACTTCTTCATTCAAGAATGCGTGAAGTTCCTGGAATTCTGAGAAAATATCTTTTTCATCCTTTCCAAGTACGTTTGTGAGAGTGTTGAGTCTTCCTCTATGTGGCATTCCGAACACAATTCTTTGAACCTTGTGTTGAGCAGCGCGATCCACCAAAGCATTCAAACCTGAGATAACTGAATCGCAACCTTCAATACCAAAGCGCTTGGAAGTAGTGAAACGATTCTTCAGGAAGTTCGTAAACATCTCGTTTTTGCAGAGGCGTTCGAAAATCAGAAGCTTGTGTTCTTTTGCAACAGTGTTGGCTTCAGAGAATTTTTCAAATTGTTGTCTGACCCAACCTCTCTCTTCACGATCTCTGATGTGCTGGTATTCAATGCCAGCTTTGCCACAATAAATTCTATCTAGTTCTTTCAGCAGGTCGTTAACCTTCCAGAATTGCTTTTTGTAAATGACACCCTGTCAAATAATTTTGTTCGTTAGTTCAAGCAAAATATGTAGAGTGATACTTTGAAGAGCCCAGCATCGACAAGGATTTGCTTTTCCAAGTCTTCTTTCTTGAAACCATAGAAATCCAGATCAAATTCTCGGTGGGTCGACTTTTTGAGGATTTTTGCTCCACTTTGTTCCTCGATTTTATCCAAATCTAAGAACGTTTATAAGGAATAATTCCAAAATGTAATTACGTAAAGGATCAACGTCAGCTCTTTCATGGCCTCTCTTCATGTATGACTGGATTAACTCTCTAACTCTGAGGGAGTTCTTTGCAGCAGCAATAGCATCTGATACTGCAGGATCGAGCTTTCTCTCAGTGCCGGGTTGGATCTCGATTGTTTGTCCAAGAGTTGGTGGAAGTTGGAATGCCTGCTCATTGGAAATACCATTTTCGAGATTGGTGAAGTAAGCGTTCCATGAAACGTGGACGCTGTTCTGATCTTTGAGCCAATTTTCGTACATTTGCTCAAGATAGACGCTATTGTTTCCATTTAAGAATGAATCACTGAAGGGCTGTTTTTGAAGATATTTATTTGATGTGTGGAAGAGTCTCTGCCCGGGATTCGATTTGACTCCTTTGACGACGGCTTTCAGTAGCATACCTACGATTTACTCAACGGTAATACTCTCAATGGAGATTGAGATTGTACAGATTTTAATTAATTTATTTATTCAGAGGGCGTGGTGGTTGAGAATAACACTCGACGAATTCCGTGATTCTCAACTAAAAAATTATATCAGAGTTTTTGTTAGAAATACACCCTTGTAGATAACCGAACTCATATCTCATCGTCTGCAGTTAATAGATAACAGTTTTTTGACAATATCATGCAAAGAGTAGTTAGATATCTCTCAAAACCCTTAAAAAAAAAAAGAAAGATAACTATAGTTACAATGCTACTCTAATAGAAGGATTACGAAAAAAAAAAACCCGATTCAATTAATAGATTTGTTCTTTGCTCCGAAAGAGAGGCAACTTAATTTTTTGTTCTTAAATTTTAGCCTTAAAATCTCTACAGGTGAATATTTCGGCCTGGATTTGAAAGCTATAAACAAGATCTCGCTTGAGACTCTCTCTATTTCTGCTATTACCGATACTTGAGATCACTCTGTTTGTATCAATTATTTATCGAAGCTGAACTAACTCTAATTGCAGCAAAATGAGTAGGGTGAATCCCAAAGAAGGTGATTTTCTAATAAATCAACAAAATTAGACACAATATGCTCTGAGACACTCTTAATTAAGAAGGGAGGATAGCTCGGCTTCATCGACTTGTAAGTCAAGATTCATATCTCACTTTTCTTCAAGTTTTTACCTCATAATACGTGACCTGTGATTACGTGCTGCTGAGTCGATCGAAAATTCGATTTTAATGGACAGATAGTTGAATTCATTCGAGCACAAAATCCATGAGAATTTTCGAACACTTCGCTGGATATTTTCAGAAAAATTCAACTGTATTTCCCTTTCTTCATTGCAATCTTTGAATTGAGACAAAACCTAGAGAAACAGTCTGGCCTAAGGAGCTTTAATATCATTGTATTAATAAATCTCCCAACAAAAACTGAAACATTTTTTATGAGATTTTTTCAGCAACTCTTCAATGCAAAGATGCTATAAAGATGCTGCTATCGTAGCCTATCTGAGGGCTCCAGTTTTGTTTCAGTCGAGACTACCAAGACCTACAGTCAAATTTCAGTGACAAAAAGTTCTTCACTCAGAATTGATTTTTTGCTAATTTTGTTTCCAAAGATCTGTGTAACGTCAGTTTTCTGGCTCTAAGCACATCATTCATCACTAGAAGTTGCAATGCTTCATTACAAATGAAGCCAAGAAAATTTTTGTGTCGTGTTATCCTTCATCATGCTCTTAGAAAAATTACTTACACATTGCACTCCCGAAAGAAAAATGGAGAAAAATCTAAAACACGTCATAAATTGAAAAAATTTATACATTATGATTATCATCAACAACTTCAATAAATAATAAGAATAATATGCAAATTTCATACCTGACAGTCACGAAAAGTTACTGGGCTAAATAACGATGATTAAGGATTTCTTGTGGAGAGAGTCTCTTTTTTGGATCGAACTGGAGTATGTTAACTAATAAATCAAGAAGATCCTCACTATTATTGAAGTTTTTCAAATATTCTTTTGCACGTTCTTGTAAACTATCAATCACTGCTTTTTGTCTGATCCTTATCTTATCATACTCTCTCCCATTCACAGCAAATAAACCTGTTTTGATGACTGATTTCCCGTTCTGCTCGACTTTGCTTCTCAAGTTCATCCACAAAGGTATTCCACAAATGATCTCCAGGATAATCGCTCCAAGACTCCATGTGTCAACTGCCCATGCTGGTGAGATTCTGGCAAGTTCTTCAATGGGGCTGTGGCCACTGCGATTATTGCTGACTAATCGTAACACTTCAGGAGGCATGTACTCTGGTGTTGTGTTCCCGAAAGATCCAATTTCTTTTAAGCTGAACACAGATCCAAAATCAATGATTTTGATTGAAAAATCTTCCTCCTTAGTTGGCACAACGTTACTCACCAGTATATTATCTGGCTTAATGTCGCAATGGACTATTTTCAAGTCTGAAAGCAGGCAAAGGACTTCAGCCATCTGCCGAACGAATGGCTTTAAATACAAAGAGTTTTCTTGGAATAACTTGTGTAACTGAGCATGCTTGATCTAACCCAAGAATTACTTAACGAATTTGTAAGGAACACAATGCTTACTCCATAGATGCGCTCTCCTTTATAAAATTCTCCCTTAATTTCGAACAGAGATTTTGATAGGGTTGTCCCTCCGAGCTCGAAGACTAGCCAAAGGTCCTGTGTTGTTTCGATACAGTCAATGAATTTGATAATATGGTTAATTCCTAAATTCAAATAATAAGTGAAAGCTTTTATCAGCAGTACTAACCTGGATATGATTGAAGTTTTTCTTGCGCTGCAGGATTTCCGTGGAAGAGAAGTCGTCCAACAACGACCTCGTTCATGATATTACTTGAAGCTTTTGACAATAATATCTGCTTAATGGCGACTTTGATTCCTGTTCCTTCTTGAATTCCGAGCCAAACGAGTGCAAATCCTCCCCTTCACGGAACAAAATATATCATTACAAGAAGACTTATTTCATCATACCTTCCCAAAAATTCTAATTTTTGATATCCAGGAGGGAATCTATCCCCATATGTTTGTTTTTCAGCATCTGTTAGAGCTGTCATTGCAGTCTTCTTTTTCTTCACTGAAGTCTCTTCACTCGCAAAAATTTTGGGATCTGAAGCGACATTTTGAGCAACTTCGTTGGAGGCTATAGGATCGCGGGCTTCGATACAGGAATTCCCTCGATAACGGGGTTTTGGAGTAGAATCATTTGATTTTGAAGGTGCTTGAGCTGATGCATTCCGACTGTGCTTGGTGGGAATGACTTTTCGAAGTATATTCTGCATTTTTGATTTTTTAGACTCTTCTGCCTCTGCTGCAAATCCATTCTGAGGCAGACGAGGTGTTTTCGCATCGAGGATTTTCAATGACTCTTCTTTTTTAATGCTCCCATTGCTACTTTTTCTCATTGTGGGAGTGCTGTCTCGAGATGGATTTGGAAATCCATTGAGATCATTAACTTTCTCAACTGTACTTTCGCTTTTGTTGGGCGACGCTGTCTCGTTTTTCTTAGATAACATCGGACTTCCGTCATTACTGGCAGGTTCGCATTCATACTTCTCATGGAAAACCCTGACAGGGGTACGAGGCTCTTGGATTGACACTAGACCTTTAATGTGGAGCTGCTGAATTCGTTCTCCTAAAGATAATTTCACTGGTAAACTTGGTTCTTGATTGAGATGACTCTGATTTTTTTTGACTGAGCTCTTTCTTGGACTCGCATTTACCTGATGAATCTCTTGACCTGCCACTAATTTTTCATTGTTGCTCTTTGGAGTCTCATCTGGAGAACATATATGCTCCGATGTAACGTGCTGTTGTTGCTTTGGCGTAGAGGCTCTCCTTTTTCCTTTATCTTCAGAAAATTTTTTTTCAGCCGAAGTTTCTCGCTTGTGGGCAATCTCTTCTTTTGAGTGATTAATAATGTCCCCAGAGATTTTGGTATTCTGCTCCATCTTTTGCAGCTGTTTCTCACCGTTCTTTAATAATTTTATCTCTTTATAGGTAATCATTGTGAGAAAGAAGCTAAAAAGCAAATATATTACTTCTGCTTGTATTGCAATACTTCAAATAATCTGGATTGCCAAGAGTCTGTATTGATGCGACATAAGTGAATGTTTTTGTTGAAGCTTGCTGCTCCTCTTGGCTAGGAGTTGCAGCTGAATTTCCTTTAGTTTCTTTAGTTGTTTTTCCTTTCTGTTGAGGAAAAGAATTTCTTTGAACCACTCTGCTTTTGAGTTCCGAAGGTATTTCCTTTGTTCCAAGGTGTTCTTTGGGTGTTATAGCTCGCTTTGGAGATTTATCGGCATCAATGACTGAATTCTTCTCATTCTGCACGTTAAAATCGAATAAATTAGAGGGTTTATCCATTGCTGTCTTCTCTTCTTTGGTGTGTATTTTCTTAGAGCCCACGTTTTCTGGCATTTCAGCAAATGTTCTCAATGCATTTATAGCCATTTCTTGTTCAGAGATCTGAGAAGACTGGTGAACTTTAGTATTACTTGTCAACGCGATTCTCCTTGGCCTAATAAAACCAGGCAAATTAAATTTGGAACACATTAGCCATACTTTTGAGATGTGGGAGAAGTTGCGTTTGGAGAGAGATCTTGATCAGCTCTGACGATATTGTTAAATTTGCCAACCGACTTTTCATTTCCAAAGTTCACTTGG
>ENA-UOTZ01001456-UOTZ01001456.1-compost-metagenome-genome-assembly--contig:-NODE-1456-length-15993-cov-6.728889_pt1 | contig 15993 bp, 7 predicted proteins | sample MGYA00238144_ERZ746983 | MGnify/ENA primary metagenome ERZ746983 (study PRJEB28759, sample SAMN06268863) | compost metagenome | isolation source: single cell | place: USA: California, Emeryville, Joint...
GATTTCTTTGAAATGCATTATTTCCAGACCATGATAACTTACATGTACGCATTGAGCGTTGTATTTGTAGGTCAATTCTAACTCGATTGCATGGCCATCATTGAATCTTGCGCTTAAAATTACAAATATAACATCACTTCTTATTTCCAACTGCTTTTTTATTCATCGTAGGCAGGCAAAGGAATGATTTGGATGATCAGAAAAATATTTCTTATAATAGTATTATTTTGTTCTCTTCCGAACCGAATCAAATTACTAGGGAGTTTTTATTCTACCAATAGTACTAGTAGGGAGTTGATTCTCTTTGAACCTTAGAAGGAAGATATCTCCATCATATCTGACCAAGAGAGACATGCTTAAATAGATAGCAGATAATAACCAGTACAAATGATTGTATGTATCTTAAGTAAGATTCAAATATTTGGTCATCACATAACAATATCAGTGGATTCAACAGTTTATTAATAATATCATGTGTTCTGTGACCTCTGCATCTTATTATATAATATCTCAAGCTATTTTAGTTCTATCTCGTCTATAAAACAAATTAACATCATCAACATCCTCCTCAATACTAAAACTCAATTCTTTTGAAGTAGTTCATTTCATAGTCACCTCTCTCATCTCTTCAAGTACACCAAAGTACGAATTAAAATCACTAGTAATATAATTTTTCTCTTTAATTCAATTTCATTCCCAATTTGGTTATTATAGGAATTAAAAATAAAGAATTCATGTCCAATTTGATCCTTTGTTCTCTTAGCCGTCCTCTTCCTCCCTTATCACCTGTAACACTTACGTCTATTTTTCCGATTTAACGATTTCAAAGCCATCTTCCTCCGACTTGGCATTTTTCTTCTGAATCTCTTCAAAAACAAGCTTTTTATAGTCTTCCAGACTGGAAATCAGCATCGAATTCTGTGTTTGCAGAATTTTGTTTTTCGCCTTCTCATGCTCCAACGACTCCTGGTTTTTCTCCCTATCCGAGACCAATTTCTCGATTAAAGATTTCATGCTCGCTTTCTCTCGTGATGCCTGCATTAAGAATTGATTCAGATTTGCCTTTTCTTCCAATAGCGCCTTTATTTCAAGCTCCCTCTCCCTCGCATACTTCTCGAACTTAACCTCTAGGTTCTTAAACGAGCCACTCAACTCTGCGTTTCTCGTCGCCATCCCTTTGAAGAACGTTCTTACCTTTCTCTCAGCTTCATCAAGCGCTTTCGCCACAGCTGCGTCCTCCAAGCGTGCAGCGAAAGCTGTCTCTGTTGAGTCTTCTCTTGTCAATGTTTCTGCCAACTGCTGAATTGATGAGATGAAGGTGCTTCTCTCAAAAAGGAGTTTCTGGTTCTGCTGTTTCAGCTCATTGACGATCGCAACTTCTTCATCCTTGATCTTGCAGCTAGATTTCAAGGCTTCATTCTCGGCCTTGAGTCTCGCGCAAGCAGTCTCAGCAGCTTTCAGGTGTTCATGGCAAGCTTCCAGCTGTTTTTTTGAATCTTGGTAGCGTGCTTTAAGCTCTTCGTTTTCTTTTTCGAGCTCTGCGATTCTGCGGTTAGATGGAGTATTATCGAGCTTTATCTTTTCAACATGCGCTTCATATTGAAGCTTAAGCTGCTTTTCACGTTCTCTACTTTTAAAATAGCTCGCTTCGTTTTCTTCGAGGAGTGAGTTGAGACTTTTTGAGAGTTCTTTGTTCTGCTGTCGTAGTTTTTCCACTTCTTGTCTCATAGCATGGTACTGAGAATTTGAAAACAATCCTTCGGGTTCTGGGCTGTTAGCGGAAATATCCGATTCAGCGTTTGGTTGACCGACGATGAAGCTGAAGACTGCGTCAAGAGCTTTTGTAGGCCAGCTTTTTGAGCTTTGGTTGAGGTCTTGCAACGAGTTGTACTGCATTTTCGAGGACTTCAAAACAAATTTACAAATTTTTTCGCGATTCAGATCGATCAGTATTGAATTTACTAACGACTCCTTTCTAACAATATTATTTAATTATACGGACACACCTAATCTGCGTTCTTCCTAAACGAACTCAAAGCAAAACCTGATCTGGAAATTGTGTTCTATCAAGCGACCTCTGAATTAAAAGCAAATAATTCTTCTCGTGCAAGAATTCAATGATTCAAGCGCATTTAGATCCAAAATCGTTTTGCTGATGGCCAAAGCCAAAGTCCTTCTATAACTCTACTAAAAACCCATCAAATATCATTTTGATTTAGCCAAATTCTAAAACTAGCTTGACCGTTCAGTATTTTTTACTTAGTTTGATCGAATCCACTACTGAATAAATTTTCAAATTATTTTAGTCAGCACAGCCGTAATCATTAGCATTACGCAGCACCAGCACTGGAAATCCTTGAACTGGTGATAGTTTCAAAACTGGAAACCAAGCACAGATACCTCAGCAAACCAGTATGAGGTCTCATCATGAACAAATTGCTCTTTAGGATGTTTTACGTGCATTAACTGTTGCTGTAGAGTTTCAATAGCGAGATTCATATAATTTTATTAGGCAACATGAAGCAGACAAATATTAGTTTAGATTTAAGCTATGTTACATGGAAGTTACAACGCAAATGCTTGAACTGGCTTCATTTACGTTATCCATTACACTATAACCTCATATCCACTATCACTGAGGGTCAATCTCAGATTCGCTTCCTCAAACTTCTTCTTCAGCTCCTCTAAATTCGCAGATAACTTTTCGTTCTTCGAATGCAAGTCCTCATTCTCTTTCTCGAGCTCATCCACCTCTTTGACTAATCGATCTATCTCCTCCTTTTCTCTATTCGGCTGAATGAGTCGGAGATTCTTCTCAGCTCTCAGCTTGTCCACTATTTTCTCCAGCCTACCTATCTCTTCGTACGCTTGAGCCTTTTCAAACTGGCTTTCTCTCGTGATTTTCTCGTTATTGGCAACGGATCTGTCCAACGCCTCAGCCAAAAAGGAAATCTTTTTGCCAGATTCTTCGAGTTTCGATTTAAGCAGCTTTTCATTCGCGCTCAGCGCTTCGTTCATCGAGGCTAGTTTCTCATTTGCTTGCTTTAACTCAATGATTTTCCGATTAAGCTCCTGATTATCCTTAGAAGCTGATTGTAATTTATCCATTTCTTTTAGCCGTTGATTGATCGCTTCAAAGGACTGAAGCAAGCCTCGCTTCTCTGCCTGCGAGTTGCTCAGTTCGGTCTCAAGCTTCTGACATTTAAGAGTCAAATCATTAATCCTCGCTCGATATTCGGCATCTTTGTTCCTCATTTGCGCAGTTAATGACCCGATCTCGTGTCTCAAAGCTTGGATCGTCTCTTCCGCAACTTTGTTTGCCTCAAGGGATTTTTTGCTTGATTGCTCTTTAAGCGCCTCATATTCGAGCTTAAGGTTGTTGTAAAGGGTGACTAATTTCGAGCTTTCTGCACTTTTATTAGCAAGTTCGTCCCGGTTTCTTTTCAGAGCTTCGTTCTCCTTCCTCAATGTCTCATTCAGAGCTTTTAAGCTTGCAATTTCTCTGGTATTTTTCTCGACAGATGCTTCAAACTGCTCTTTCAAGTGTTTGGCCTGGTCACGAGCTTTGGTGGCATTCAACTCGCTGTTTTCGATATATTCGGAGAGATATTTAGCAATTTCCGCTTTTTCTTTCTGAAGCTTTGCGACATCTTCCTTGAGCTTTGCGTTTTCTTTCTCGAGTGAAGTGAATTTGCTCTGAGGCATTGCTTCGTTCTCCATCTGGCCTACCATGAAGCTAATCAAGACTTCGATGGCTTGAGCATACCATTTTTCGGGAATTTGGGTGACAAGGTCTTCGAGTTGCTGTTTTGTTGATTGCATACTTTTGAAATTAATAAAAAATTATAGTATTAAAGTGGAATCAGCAATTTAAATCCAATTCGAAATTTCTCGGCGTTTCTGCGTATAAATTCTGACGTGAGTGACGATTTCAGCTAGCATCGAATAAAACTTATCGGATCTTATCTGGATTACTAGCCAAGTGTATTGAAATTCACGGCATTCGGGAAATAGTAATTCAATTTTCAAGTACTAGCATCCAAGAAGACAACGCCCTCTTTAGATTATATATAGAGATTTAAGCAACTGGTGAGATGGTTAGTGATTATGGGGATTCAGAAAAGGTGGTTTTTTGTGTTATTTCATAAAAACGAAACTGAAAGAGAGTCGAATTTTTGGTGTTTTGTAGGTTTTTCAACAAATCTCAGTTATTTCCGATCAGAAGATAACTGAAAAATCATATTTCTAGAAGGTATCTTCGTTCAACTAAATTAAGGGTCAGTTTTTCAGTAAACCAGAGCTACTGTCTTTCTGTCTGAGTGTTCAGTATGCTAATTTAGGCTGCCTTTACTACAAATGAAGCTAAGATAGCAGCTTACACTTTGAGAAGGAAGTACGACTTCTCATATTTAAGTCAGAATGCTTGTTTCTTTGCATTAGAACGATATTAGAAGCTTGATAGCGTCTGATCTTAATTCACTATGAATTAAAGACGTTAGAAAAAAAGAAGGTGCTTATTTAATAGTTTGATCTTCTGGTTGCACAGTAGGGCTAATCTGTTGATTAAGACTCAAATTTGAGGGCATTACGAAAATCATCAAAGCTATTTTTTTGAAACGATGAGAATACATCATCATATGAGGAAAGCCAAGTACTCTTCAATTCCATGAGAATAAAGATATAAATAATAATACTCTGTCAATTCATTTGTCAATTGATCTCGTTTTATGTAAGTTTAATTCTATCAAAAATGATGAAATATCGATTCTTTTCAAAGTCTAAAACTGATGTATTTATCAGCTGCAAGCTCAAACATAATCCTCCCAAAAAAGTCCAGCAAATACAAACACGAAATAATTCATCTGTAAGAAATTATACGATTTTCGGGTCCATTGAAGTCATTAAAATTTCCTTTTCAACAACATCACGCCTAACTTCCGGATGGTTTTTGCAGAAAATGAGCAGAACCAAAAACACGATCGTCACTGCCGCCGCTATACTACCAATAATAGCAACCCACTTCCAATCCTTCTCTCCTTTAATCGACGGGCGTCCGAATGGTATAATTTCGGGGAAGCATTCTGCTGGCACACTCTGAAAACTACCACAAATTGCTCCCAACAAAGTCGTTGTATTGATCTCTCCTTTATACATCTGCTGGTTTATATAGACGCTTGGCCAGGCTCTAACCCCTCGTTCCAGCATCAACGATTTCTCTCTGGCAAAAATCTTATTATCTGAATCTTCAACCGTCCCGTTGGAAAAGCTGTCTTTGACGCAATCATCTACAGCAGTTTGATTCGCACCGATCGCATTCATCGTCTGATGCGAGCAGTTTTCCAAGGAATTGCCTTTGAGACAGCTCTGGTTAAAATTAGCAAAATATTTCCATAGTAATTCTTCGCTTTGATTGAATAAACATATCCGCCTTAGATCCTCTAGTAGAGCTTGGGATCCATTAGTCGAAGTGTTTTTAAGATTTGGATAAATCGGTGAGCAATATCGTCCCGAGCTAACACAGGCTGGATTGAGGATGGCATTACTGTAGCCGGCTCTTGCGCAAGGGAGACAGTAAGTGGTGACTGGATGAAAAGAAAAATCGACAGCATCATGCAATTTTTGCTTTATCCATTGCATTTGATCGACAAGCTCGAAGCTGCACTGGTCGATCCCGGCGATCCAGAGCTCCACTTTAGTTTTTTCAGACGATTTCGGGAGTTTGAAGTCGATAGCTAAGGTGACTTGGCCAGAAGAATCGTTGGAGAGCTTATTCTTGATAGCATCACCAGAAGCCTTATCAATCATGACTGCTGGGATATAAATATGTTGCTCCTGCTGTTGTTCTTCAATGATGAACTGATTTATGTTTTGTTCTGCCTGATTATTCACGATAATAACGCCTTTTGCCCCTATGAGCTGTGCATTTAGGACCTTCTGATCCAATGGACAGCCTCCTCTGTCAATAATGGCAATAGAATTCACATTACTTGATGGCGATACTCCTAGGGTTATGCTGGAGCATCCATCTGGTGGGTTGCTCATAAAGGCGTCTCCTTTGAAAGCCTGACCCCAAGGGATGTGTCCGAAGTTTGCAACAGAAAGAGATTTGCTTTTGATTTGATCGAAATTAATCTTCAAATCCTGAGGTTCAATGACGCTTAAGGTGGTAAGGTCCAAATATAATCTTGAACTTTCCAAAGGTGACTGACCTTGAGTGAAGCGCAAATTTAGGACTAATACTGCCAAGAGGAAGGAGTAAATTAAAGGCATTTGGAAAAGCATGGTGACAATACTGACCTCTTTTATTGAATCTTATTTATTTATCAACTATCTATCAGGATCAGTGTTTGTATATCTAAATAATTTAAATCTTATATAAAGGATTCATCTTCGAAGCAGCTTCAACCGGCAGGGAAATTTGTTAACAGCACACTTTAGGAGCGAAAGGGTTTCCTATGGCATTCTTCGCGATGACCTTAAATTTCATAGACCTATAACCATTGAAAAAGCAAGTCATAACGCAATCGAAGTCACATTATGACTAATCAACTTAAGGAACGTACCACAATTGCATATTAGAGTTAGCTCCTGGCTCATGGAGTGGCGATCACAGTGAAAGGAATTTTGTATCCAAATCAGTGATTCTTTTTCCAAATGCCTTTAAAAACTATTTTCGCAGGATAAAATTATACCAATTTAATTGCTCAATAAATCACCACTCTTTTCTTCAATTGAGAATTACGATGAATTCTGTAGATATTCAGCAATATCCAGACTGCGATACTCATAACCTGGCAGCGGTTTCTTACTGTGGAGCTTGCGACACCTTCCTATGCGTACAATGTATCAAAACCCACCCCGATGACCACATGGAATCGACCTGTCCTGATCTCAAAAACGTAATCCAATCCAAAATCGACAGCGCCCTGCAAGGCCAATCGCTGAGAACGCAAATCATCGAAAAGATACAAGAAACTGAAAATACTTTGAACATCCTAATACAAAAATTCACTGAACCTATGCTAATGATTCGAACCCAAAGTAAGGAATTAAGAGATCAGATTAACCATGCAAATCAGTTGCCAAAGCTGATAATAGGAGTCAATTCAGCTAATCCTAGCCACAAAAAAGAATTTTACAACACCTTAAAGCCGTTCAGGCCTGATGGCAACGAGTTCTTAAGAGAGCTTCAGCAGCATTTAGAAAAAATTAATTTGATATCTTCCACTGTACTGAAATCGTTCCCAAAGCCTTTAATCTCCCCAGAATCTAACTCAATCGCTAATATTTTTTCACAAAACCGGAAAGGCAATCCAGATGGAGCTCTGAGTAAAAGCAATCTGCCTCCGATGCTTCTGCTCATCGAAAACAGTAATTACAAGAGTCAGAAAGAAAGTGACACTCGACAAACTATAAAGCAGGAAACGAGAGATGCCTATAATAATAATAGAATGGATAATCATATCCTGATAAAACCTCCCACTTTTGGTCCTCTTTCCAGAGCAAATGAGCATCAGTACAGCTCCTCACGCATTATGCCGAACCCTTTTCAATCATTTGCTCCAGGTTTTGATCTCTCCAAACTGAATCCATTCGATGTTTCGAGTATTTTGCTCAATTTTGCGAATGGTTCAGGCAAAAAATCACTGCAAATTTCCAAAGAAAAACCACAGAAAAAGTTTAAGAAACCGCCATCAACAAATGATCCTCTTGACTTAATGAGAGCGAATATGCAGATGTCAGATTCAATGGTGACCAAGCTCCTAAATTTAAGTGACCAGTCCCTCACCAGCAGCAAAAGCAAAGCTGAGATTATTAAAATTCTTAAAGTTCATGCTCCGAAACTCGTTCACAAGGTTCAAATTGGTAAAGAAAAGGCTGAAGAGAAAATAAAAGAGGACATCCTGAACCAGTTCCTGAATGCACAAGATTCAATGATTGAAAAACATCCTTTACCGAATGAATGGAGAACGATGATGGAGAGTTTGCTGACTGAGTTTGGAAACATCAGCCACCAAAAGATCCAAGTTAATCATTACTTTACAATTACCATAGAAAGCTTGGAGAAGATATTGAAATCCCATGTGGATGACTCGAGTGTCGAATCATTAACTCAGACAATCAATGCATTTCCTTTTTATAGAGAGATTGGCTGTATTTCTGAAAGGATTAGGAAGTCGATTATCCAGATTTCAACTCCAGAACTGGCTGTGCTTACCGAGAAAATCAAAATACTGAATTGGATTCGACGTTTATTTAAAAGACTCTCCAAGGCGTCCAAGGGAAAAGCCTCACACACAGTAATATCCAAAGATCGGAAACAAAACCGCGCGATTTTAAAAGTATTGAGGAAAAAGATGACTTGGCTGGTATATCAAGTGAACATGAATCACAGTGATAAGATATTCGCCCGTTCCGTTTGGGGGATCCTGACAGGTTTAGCCATCTCGTCTCGCGTCGCTTCACTTCAGGACTGGATGAACCTCAAAAAGGTTGGTCTCGCGCTCGAAGCGAAAAACGCTTTTGAAGGTGACTGTGCTCTGCTAAGCGGAATCAACAAAATTGTAGAGGAGCAGCAGGCTTTGAAGCATTGTTTGAAGAAGCTTACCCGAGAGGTTGCAAGTCCGTCGAACACTCAAAGGAAAGCGTCTGTGAGCCTACTGTTACTAACTGGAAAAAAACAAAGGAGTTTGAATAAAATCATCCAAACCGCCCTTCCAAAGCCAATTAAAGAAACTCTTAAGGCATATAGAACCATCATTTCAGACTATAAAAGTGCATCTAAAGCTGCATCGAACGAGATCGCTCCTCTTAAGGCCAAATTATCGCAGTTTCCGTTTATGATACCTGCAATACAAGCATATGTTGACTTGATTGAAAATAAAACGTCCAAATTGAAAAAAATGTTGAATGAATTCTTTGACATCGCTCCAAGTAATTGGAAAAGCCTGCTGAGTTCGAGTGGGAAGATTTTGGAACTTTCCTCTGAGCTTGGGTATGTACTACCTCAGGAAGTTAATAATAAGATTGTCTTGGTCGCAGACCTAGCAAAAAATCCCGTGATTTCTACAAATCTTAGGACTGATATTCAATATAAGGAGGTAATTATTGCGAAAAGACTTGTTGATGAGCTAGTAGCGCTAGAGCCATCGTTTCGACCGCATGCCAATTTTTTCAAAATGAACATCTGGCTATCGACGGTGAGAATGATTAAGGGTGTTCTAGACGGTAAAATCGAGCGACTGGAACCACTGCTCATGCCGGCGGAGCTCAGAGAGATCCAGAAAGAAGGAATGAGGTATCACGGAGTTAATGAACAGAGTCGAAAAGATCTTGCAGAAAAACAGGCGAAGCTATATCAGTTAATTAATAACATGGAGGAGAAGCTCAAAGAGATAAATGCGCTGCAGGATCCTGAAGAGTGGTGGTGGTTTGATCAGGAATACCTTGGGATGATTGACCTTACAAAAGTTCTGCTAAATAAGCAAAAAGAGCTCAGTGGGAAGTTCGATGCTGCTGATTTCGATGAGGCTTCATGGTTGGAGGCCGGGAAGATCGAAATTCTGGGAACAGAGCTGCCATCTAAGCCAACTTTCTTAGATGACTTCGTCCCAGAGCTCGAACCGATCGATAAGATTGAAAAAGCTGATGATATGATTATTCTTGAATGAATAGAATCTCTTTCATGAGGCCACCTCAAATAATTATCTACACTTCTTTGGCTAAGATGGCTACTTTAAGTCAAATTTTCTTTGTAAAGATATGTGTATAATGCTCTCGACGAGCCAATACTTTATGCATCATCATTACATGGTTTCAAAAAGCTGAAAATGAACCTTGGTAGGTAGGTACAAAAGCTTTCAGTTATTTATGCAATTGAGGTTTGCTCTAGGATTTAGAAATTTGATGTCAAGAGATAACATTCTAATTCAATTCTGAAGCCGTCTCAGCTAAAGGAGCTTTTGATCAGCTTTTAAGTCGGCTATTGCATAAAGCAGATAGATGAGGCTCCACCTAACAAATCATTTGATAAAACCAGCTCATAGTGGGAGAGTGCTACTTTCATCTCCAGTTATTAGGCTATTTAGCAGCTTGCCTGTTCTAAAATCAATCAATTTGCATACAGTATCCTCCGATGCCGTCGCGATGATTTTCCCGTTTGGACTCCATTTTACCGACCAAACCGAACCTGTAAATAGATATTGGAACCTGAAACAGCGTTCATCATCATTTACTTGAATGCAAATTGTCAAAAGAGCTCACAATCCGACCTTGTCTCGGGTCAATAATCTTCACATTTCCATCATCTCCTGAGGTCGCAACCAGGCTCCCATCGTCCCTCCAATCAAGCCAAAGCGTCCCTTTGAAAATTAGTATCACGTGAGAGAATCATATTTGAGGATACATACAGTCTTTAACCTCGGTCTTAATAGAGTCAACTAGAATAGTCATTGCCTTTTCCACGTCAACAAAATTCAGCATATTCCTCCAAAATTTGACTGCTATCATTGATTCTAATGGATTCCATTTGCACCTATTCAGAGACACTAACCGTAACAAATTTTCAACTTCTTTCTCCTAAAATCGCACTTACGTCCGATTTCATCCTGAGTCATTTGCAAGTAGCAAACCTCTTCGCCACTAACCACATCAGAAACAATAAAAACGCCGTCCATATCAATCATCGAAATCAAATTCGCTCGGGGGTTGAGATCGAAGCCTGTGATGTTCTCTTTTACATATTTTTGATGTTACGTGATTAATCATTCGTTTACGTGTGAATCTCTCAGGCCATTTCGCTTTCTTAACAACCTGAAACGTCTCTACATCAAGTAGATGATAGGCAGCTTCGTTGCGTATTGGAATAAAAGCTAAATAATTTTTCATGCAGGTGATGTCGCCGTCTCCGATTGCTAGCATCGAAAAGGATATTAAGTCGATTGGAGGATCTATATGATATTACAGCCATGTAATTCTCCGCTATTGAATACGAGCTTTGGTTTCGTGGTGTCGAAAATCATTAATTTCGCTTTGTTCCCTGCTGCGTGACCCAGCGATACAATGTAGTTCGTATTTTCAATGGATTCTATATACGTATTTTCCCCTACACAAAACATCACTTACAACACACAATATACGAAAATCACCATCGGTCAGCTCTGCGCCTGTGAACAACGCTAGAGCCTTGTCGTGATTTAAATCGTACCCAGTGATGACGTTTGAGCTCCAGCTGCTTAAAAACACCTTTACATCATGAAGGTCTTTGCAGAATATAATTAGCCCTTTCTCAAGTAAAATTATTTGGTTACAACGTGAGTTGACGATTGTTGATAGAGGCAATCTATCGCTTTCATTTTTCTGAAGCATCGAGCGCGTCAAGCTCTGAAACGGCTTTGTAAATTTCCAATGATATCATCAAGCAAACCCTCGCAGTTCTCGCTCTCATAACTCAATCTTTTGATATCAATGGACTTTACCCCAGTCAATTCGAGTAGACTTAATCCTAATGAATACACCTCCGAAGTGGGCTCCTTCTTGCTTGTAGACAAATGTTGCTGTCCCTGCCAATCCCCCAGGAAGAAAGCATCCGTATCTTGCATGTAGAAGATGTTGTTGAGTGTAACTTGTAAGTTGGGAATGTTCAACCTATTGTAAATAAAATGGATGTCCGAGGCAACTTCCTTGAGCATTTTTTCTATATCTACCCTCTTTGTATCGAATTCTTTTGGATTTTCAATCTTTTTCTGTAGGGAATAGTACGGAGACGTCACTAATGCCGCACGATTGCCGATTATCTCGAAATCCTGGATAATTATCTGCTCTGAGCCACCAACACGAGTCAATAGATGAAAAATCTCCTGAATAAACAGAGTCAGAGCGGCATCGTGGTCTTTGAGGACGAATTCAGATTGTGGATCCAGCATTCTGATTGTACATGCTTGGTTCGTTTTGCTTGATCTGGCTGCGTAAACTGTGTAATAACTGGTCTGGGCAACCTTTACGAAATTGTCGTAGTAGTTGTTCTGGATCGTGGTTGAGAAAATTTGATCGCTATCAATGCCAGATACCATCTCCACAAGTAAACGTGTTTCTGATAGATAAACAGATATTGCTTCAAATAAATATTCCGAAATTTAATTGGATCAATACTTCCAAATGGGAAGCTGATCAAATGAATGACCTGATCAATATGTCGGACAGGACCAAATGATAGTCTATCTCTAGCAGTATCTTTAGATTAGTCTATGCTCAGCTAAACTCAGCAGTACAATAACATTCATGAGTGTATGTATTGTTACCAAAGTAACTTGTAATTTATTCTTCATGGGTTTGTTGGATACACTTTAAAGTATTTCTCACTAACAATCATAAGGCAAGGCATTCAGGGTATCAACTTCTTCTCTTTTTTCTTCCGCGGAAAAATCTTTGTAGGTTCTCTTGTATTCTTGCAACCATAACGACTAATTTTCTCTTCCAGAATAATTGATGGCAAGAAATAAAAGGAGAGATCCCAGTCTGATAATACAATGTATCGATGTTTCTACATTTGTGAGGCTAGCCAAACGCTTATCACCACTACTTGCCTAGTAGACTCCTATTCATTTGCTTACTCGCCTCGAAAAACTTTTCAAATAAAATAAACGCTAGTCTTATAGTCTTATGTATGAATCAACGCTTTCTAGTATCAGAGTAAGTCAGTGGTTTGATCGTCTGTGGCTATCACTTGCTAGGACCAATGGAAGAACAGGAGGAATTTTCAAAATGCTCTTTTAGAATGTTAATTCCAATAATTTGCGTATTTTGATGTTAGAATTAATCGGATGCTGTGTTGATTCTGACTGAATAAACGATAAAGTGTGAAATTATAACTGGAATGATCAGTATTAACTTTTTTAGATTTGATTTAACTGTTCGATTAATAATTTAACTTTGAAAGAGATCGCATCAGAAATCCAGTTTTTTTTTAAATTGAAACATGTCGCTCAACTCTCTCTCATCAAACTCCCGAAGCAGACAAAGACCAACAAGGTAGCTCTCATTGCCTCGGCCACTAGACTCACATTCCGCTCTTTGTTAGGTATGCAACTCAGAAAAAGCATCTGATCCTGGATCTCGATGGCACTCTTATCTGTTCTCAACCTACCGAACCAACTACTCTAATTACTACTCCGATCTCTGTAAACAGCAGCCGCGTTATCCTGATACTCATTATGTGTTAGTTTCTTATCAAAGGCCACGTAAAAACATGTCCGAGCGTTGTAGAACGCCCTGGTGTTGATGCTTTCCTCGAAGAAATGCGAAATCGCTATTATCTTCATATTTACACATCCAGCTGCAAGGAGGTAACCTAACAGGCCGCTCTTAGTGGATCTCATCAATCTATTTAGTACGCAGAAGCAGTATTAAACGGAATAGGAATAAGAAAATACTTCAGCAGCATCTACACCCGCGATAATTGCATTGCAGTGGAAGAAAATAGCTGGGCGAAGGACCTGACTTGTCTTCCTTTCCCAATGGCCGATATGGTGTTTATTGATGTAAGCTTGTTGCTACAATTCATTCTAAAATTTCCCATTGCAATAGGACTGTGAGACTACTCTGGCCCAGAAAGAAAATATCCTGCTTATCAAATCGTTCTGGGGAGACGCCAATGATAATGAGCTTGAAAAATTGACTCCTTTCCTCATTGCGCTCAGCAAGGTCGACGACGTCAGGCCATTAAACGAGAGATTTAAGTACTTTTTGGAGAATAGAACTCTTCCGAGCCCCAAGCGAGCAAAGCATGCGTCCAAAACCCTGGCAAAACTCTATGCGGACAGTGAAAGGGATTTGTCGATTCTCCTTGAGAAGGACGAGTCTCCTCAGGATATTTCTATTATGGAAGAGAGCATTAGCACTGAGTCCACTACTCCGCAAGATCTTAAGAAACCCTCCAAAAAATTCAAAGCAAAACAGAAGGATATCTCCAAGAGTCTTAATGATCTCAGCTTTTTGGAGAGGAGGAGGGACTTTGAGACTGCGATGTTGATGAAAACTACATATTCCCATAACTACACAGTTGATTTGGAAGAGAAACCGACGTTCTATTACAATATCAAATTGATCAGGAATGCGGTTCCGAATTCTCAGCTTGAATTGTTTAAGAAGACTGATCCAAAGAAGGACATTTGATGTGAATGATATATTATAGCTTTTTTTATGAAAATATACTGCAGCGAGCTGAAGGCTCAGTTTCTATATAGTAAATTTATTTATGAACCTCATTGCTTATTTTTTGATTTGAGTATGTGAATAGATATATATATATGAAGATTTGTTTTTCAATATTTCCTTTGAAGAAATTTTCATATAATCAGCTTGTTATCTGCAGCCTCTTTATGAGTATTAGATTTGAGGAGAGTGTTATATTGAATGGAAATGTAGATTGAGTGCAAGCTTTCTCATTGGTTTGTTCCAATTTAAAGCTCATTAAATAATTGAATTAACCGTTGTAGCCAGTTGAATAAAATAATTGATTCTTAGATTAAAGCAGACTGAATAAATTAGATTTTCTTAATTACTGGGCAGCCTTTAGTCAAGCGATTGAATAAATTCGATAGGTATTATCATATAATATTGTACAATCAGTGCTAGGAAAGGTTGGTGTAATAACGGGTAAAATTCACTTACTATATACTACTTCTCTAATTCGGTAACTTGTAAGAATTAAAGGAAAGTCGCTAACTCTGTTCATTTTTCCTGCTAGAATGGCTTGCTGATGTTGGTGGTCAAAATCTGCCCTTAATTCAGGCTGACTACTTTCTTTTTCAGTCAATGAAGGAAGTAACTATTGAAGTTCTTCCTTCAGTGACCTGACAGATAAACCGTTTCGTAAATCCTCTCTCGACTGCTCCACCTGTGAAATCAACCACATTATGATCCTTAATTCCTTTAGACTTCATATTCGGTGGTTTGAAGATGATTCACACACAGAAACAAATAACAGAGACTCTGTTCGATGAAACAAATTTCGCTTACATGTAGATTATATTATTACAAAGATCAAAAATTTCTTAGTGCATTCATTTCCCAAAATGATACTAGTTTACTTCGAAAGCTTTGCTTTGACATCATCGACCATCTCTGGATGTTTTAGCCTAACATGCTGCAGGAGTGCTCCTTCAGATCTAGACGAAAAATCTATCAGAATAATTAAAACAATTAAAAAATACCCATAAGATTTTTGGCAACCGTCCGCCGGACATGTACAATTTCTCTCTAGTACGCTTTCAAATCAATAATATCGACCTTTAGCCGTTAATAGCATGGATCAATACCGAGGCATGGACCCAAATAGAGGATATTCAATGTAAATTCTATAAAATATCACATCTTTATCCACTTAGGGCACCAAGCAATGGCTGGACCGGCTACGGTGAAGTAAACAATCCTCCTTCCTATCCACAAAACGATGGCGGTGCCCGCATGATGAGCAACCAGAGCGTGCCTATGACCAATCCAAATGCAAGCAGTATGACATTCCCTTAAAGCAGCAAATAACTCGTCTATTAGCTATCGGTGGTAACCAGGGCATGAACTACTATCAAGAATACTGCAAGCTTTTCGTTGCGAATGTTGTGCTTACGAATCAGGTAATGCGCTAATCAAATTGTTGTACTCACTCGGGAAGTAGATAAAGGAGCTGATTGCTGAGAAGAACGAAATAATGGCCAAAATCAGCAGAATTGAGGTACTTGAAACTTATTAGAGCAGCCTCAACAGCACATTTTGATAAAATAGAAAAAAGAAGAGTCTGCACCGACTGGTCTAACAAAAACGCATTCAGCTTCAGCAGATCATGAAGGAGAAGATAAGAAGAAGAGAGCGAGAAGAACAGCGTCTGAGATTGAAAGAAATTATACATGTCCGGCGGACGGTTGCCAAAAATCTTATGGGTATTTTTAATTGTTTTAATTATTCTGATAGATTTTTCGTCTAGATCTGAAGGAGCAC
>ENA-UOTZ01001459-UOTZ01001459.1-compost-metagenome-genome-assembly--contig:-NODE-1459-length-15891-cov-25.991337_pt1 | contig 15891 bp, 15 predicted proteins | sample MGYA00238144_ERZ746983 | MGnify/ENA primary metagenome ERZ746983 (study PRJEB28759, sample SAMN06268863) | compost metagenome | isolation source: single cell | place: USA: California, Emeryville, Joint...
GAAAAGGAGCACTTGTTGAATATTAAGTTCAACCAATTTCCATGTAAGTATTTTCGAGAACCTCTTGAAATTAGTCTGCTGAAGCTGATCTCCCTAATATACTGAAAGAGGATTAGCTTAAGTGCTCTATCAGTAAGAAACACGATTTCTCCAATAGAATTTTTTTTTCCTCTTTCGTCGAAATTTTCATTCAATTATTTTGAAACTTCTCAATCCTTCGATAGAGTGTTGATTAGTCCGAGTGATTCTGCAAACATCGACCCATTCAGACTCTTTTAACTCTGGAATTTCTAAATTTTCACCATGATATTGTAATAGCTTTCCTACTACCTTACCAGGAAAATTACTGAGAACCTCATGCTGCCCAGCAGCATAAATTAGGGATAAACCTCTTGTGTAAATTTTATTAATGCGAACTTTTTATTTTGATTTAATAGTTCAAGCCCTGTGTCTTCATTAAATTGTTTAATGAACAAGAAACAATTGAAAGAAACCGACGTCATCAATGGTCGGTTTGTCATCCTGGAGAAATTCGACAGCAAGAAACACAGCAGCAGGATATATAAAGGTATAACCGACTCATTTTACCTGAAATAACTCCCGACAATAGGATGGGATCGCACACATCGTTGTTTTGTCGTGATCAAACTGGTAGAAACACAATAAACCTCCAATGCTAACACTTTCTTAGACCAGCCATGCGCATCAAGAAAAAAACCGTCAAGTGACCAAAATTCTCCATAAGCTCCGCGGAGGTACTTCCTATCATTAGCTTAGCTGAGTCGTTTTGCTAGGAATCGGGATTCCGAACATCATTTGGAGAGGTTCTAACGATAGGGAAACAATCACGGTCACGGACTGCCTTGGACCCAACTTAAAAAAGCTTTTTTTATTGCTAGATCGCAAGTTTTCGATCGCAACAATTGCAATGATTGCTGTCAAAGCGGTATATCTCAATGCAATAAATGTTTGTCCTGACCGTTTATATGCAGCTGGAAACAATCGAATATATTCACAATAAAGGTTATATTTGCTGCAATATCATGCCGAAAGAGATACTAATCAGCCTAAATAAACAAAACCAAAACCTATACATTACTGATTTCAAGCAAGCGAAAAAAATCAGAACTTCAGTGCAGAAAAAGGACAGTACTGTCACCAGAACAGCGAATAAAGCGATTTTGAATAAATTTTCGAGCCTCAACATGCATTTAGGACTGCGTAAACCACTCACCCAATCATTTACTCATGCAGATTGATGATGTTGATTAGCGCCGACGAATAAAGATGACCTTGAGTCATTAGCATATATTTTGGTGTATTTTTTCAAGGGTAACAAGTTTATTGCTACTAATGACTAAACTGTGGGTTCAGAGGATATATTTGTCAAAGAATTCGCAAAAAAGGAAGAAAAAGTGAAATATCGAGAGCAGCAAAAACTCACACTCGTGCCGGAGACATTCTGTGAAGGTCTTCCAAGTAAAGTTTGACTCTTATTCAGTTGGGTCACTGTGAATGAATAGATGAAATGGTTATTTTTATGAGATACGTAAAAAACATTCAAACAAATACCCGTGTGGACAAAATCGACTACGAGTACCTGAAGAAGCTGTTTAGAGGCCTACTGAATAAACATACGACTCGAGACGTCAAGTTTGAATATGATTGGGTAAATCGCTTGAAAAATTAAAAAAATTGCTTACAAATGGCACAGATGTCATTAGCGATATTCGATATGCATGACAGAGGGCAGGATTCAAAAATGATTGGTTCAAATTTTGATACTCCCTTAGCTAAAACGATAAACGATGAGAAACTCGAGGAGTTAGCTAAGCCGGTTTGCGGTAGTTCCTCAGAATTGAGCAAAGACGAGGAAGATTCAGCGAACTTGTCTGGAAAAATTCCAGTGACATTGGAGTTTAAATCAGATCCGCTCAAAGTTTCGGCGATTTCAACCGCGTCGACTCAGATCAATGCGATTTTCAATCGGAGGAAAGCTTCAGAGAGCGAGGTTGTCTCTATGCCGCAGCTTCCGAAACATACCGTTTATTATAAAATAAACTTGCTTATGCAAGATCATCCATTGTAATGATGTTTCTTTTCTATTTGCAGCGCTAATCTAATATTATCAGGATAAAAACATTGCAAAGCATCCAGCCTAAACCGCCTCTGGCTTACAAATCGTCCTTTGAGTATACTTAAAACAGCAGGTCACGTTGGAAGGGCATAGCTCCTCTGGGTTTTTCGTGATCTATTTTGGTCATTTTACTTGAAATTATTATCCTTTTGGTTTGCAGAATAGTGCTAATAATTCAATTTTGACTGTTTACACTTTTTTTCGCGTCCTTAGTAGACATTAAAATTTTTGTTGAGTGGAAAATTTATTTCACTTTGTGCATATTTAAATATTTACAACAAGCCATGCATTGCCATTGCTTACGAAAAATACTCATGCGTCTCGATACTTCAATTTACAAGCATAAAAGTTATATATCTTCCACCACTTCTTCCATGATTTCAGATTCTATTTGATTTTCCTTAGCCTCTTCTTCATGTTCTTCATTTTCATTATCATATCTAAAGCGTAATCAAATTTATTGCGAATCTAACAGAATACTCCTACCTTTGTTCCTCAGGTGTCCCATTTTCTTGATTGTTCAAAGCCTGGAGCAGTTGGCCAGGCTCTACTCCTTCTTCGGGTTCAAAAATCTCGAACATTTTCTTGTAATCCAACTGTCCTAGATTTCCCGTAAAGTCATATAGTCTCATTATTAGATAGTCCAAATGCGCGGAAGTAATTCGGGCGTCTAATTGCTTGAAAGGATTGACAACTGAAGGAGCCGACAGGAAGCCTGTTCGCGCCTCTTTGAGACTACCGTACTCTGCTCTTAACTTCTCTTCATGAGCATGGATGATCTAACGTATTGGATAAACTCAGAGAACGTGGCACATATAAGAGCTCTACCTCTCCAAGTTCGGCTATGAGACCTCTTTCAGTAGCAGGATCAACGATTTCGTACTGCCCAAGAAGTTTTCTCAGCAACTTCTTCACAGCGTTCACATCGCAAGTTTGATTCATATCGAGCAAATAGGTTCCTTCGTTATTGCTTTCAATCAAATATCGAGCAATTAGCAGCGCCTCTTCTTCGTCATACACCGTAAACGGTTCTCTAGTTTAACTTTCAATCATAACACAAACCAATGTGATTTACGCTAATAATCGGTCCTTGACCTCTCCCAGCACCACTTTTCCATTTTTAGCGATCGGTGGTGATAGGAGTGCTAACTCAGCCTGATCGTAAGGTACTTTGCGCAATCTTAGCCTAAGTGTGAGCTCATAGCCTTCACCGTAAAAAAAAAAGAGAGTGTGTCATTCCAGCATTTCAATCAAGTCTACCGAGATCTCTGACATCATCAAACTTCAGTTTCTGGACCATGTAAGGCTTCTCTTCATCCAATCTAAAGAAAAAGAAATCACAATGATAAATTTATTATTATTCGATGTGTACTCAGAACCGAGCTCTTCATCTGCTCTCTCCTCTATTTCTTGCGAGATGAATCTTCCTACCGCTATTCCCTGCTGGTCATCAGTCACACCTCTGCCAGGACCATTTTTCGCACCGACTAACTCTCTGTATTTTGCTTCTAACTCATCATACGCTTTCTTGAGTCTCTCGTAATCATTTTTCGCCGCACTCTGCGGCCTCGACAATTTGGCTTTTTCCTGTAATCTTTCAGTTAAATTTCCAATGATAAATCTGATAATACAGGACTTCCTTCGTAGATCATTAGCTGCTTCTCAAGCCTATCAATCGTAGCGTCCTTCTCTTCAAGAATCTTACGAATCTCCTCATCAGCCGCCTTTTCGCCTCCTCGCATCCTCACTAATGTTCTCGTATCTAAAATCTTTTTGCTCAATTCTCTGTCTTTCTCATTGAGCAGTATCCTCAGCCTATTAATCTCATTTTGTTTCTTCTGAATGGTGGCGAAGTTCTGCTCGATTTCTTTTTGTAGATGGATGCACTGCTTTTGGAAATCCTTTGCGTCGAGCACCAAACGCTCATTATCTCTCTTCAGCGAGTCGATCAGACTGTTTTGCATGAAATACTTATTCTCAAGCTTGCTCAGCTCCTCGGCGCTCCTAACGACAAACATCAATGCCAACATGCTATGGCTAATTACACTTGAGCCCGCTCTCTTGTAACTTTTTCAATGAGCGCTTTGAGTCGTTTGTTTTCATCAATATGAGCCCTCACCTCAGCCTATATCGGGTAAGCTTGCTTACGATCTCAGGATTATTACGTCTAGCTCTTGAAATTTTGTCGCTTTGGTGTTCTTTTTCCAATTCTCAATCTCTTCGTCTTTCCTCTGGTGGCTGTCCTTGAGTTCTTTAATTTGCTTCTTCAGTGCAAGGACTAGCGAGCTCTAGATACACGTCTCAGTATTAACAAATTTCAGCCGAATATACCTCGCTGAATTTAGGTCCATATATATTATTATTGCCTCCAGAGGTCATACTCTCCAAAGTTTTGGTAAGTTTTGTATTATCTCTCTGCATCAACCCAAGTGAAGTTAGCCAACATCATAAATATCTATTTAAAACCTCTAAATTCTGAATCCGAGCTTTCAATTTCATGTTTTCCTCGGCTAGTTGGTTGATACTGGCTTTTAGATGAAGAGTGTCCTCGTATAGTCGTTCCTGAATAGATGATTACACGAAGATGCAACAGCTGAGCTGACCTTTTCAAGGGGAATTTTCTTAGGAACCATTTTATACACATCTGTTTGATTGAATTCGAACTCTGGTCGCTCATCACCAAAAGCTTTTCGGAAATTTTCATTGCTGTTGATTGTTTGAAGACGAGAGGTTCTAGCACCTTCTTTTTTCCTGAGAAACGTTGGCAAGTTAGGAGAAATCAATATATTTTGTATAGAGACCCTCTTGCCGTTGCGGAAGAAGGACGTTGGTGGAAAATCTGTGCACCGGTAATTGGGTTAGGAAGTGCTAAGGGATCATTCTTCGAATCGAGGTCGCTTTTGCTCGGAAAGAACGTATTATAGGTGACACCAGCTAATTTTTGGGCTTGGGCGCTTGTAGGACGAGTTGTTTTTATTCCAAGATGATCATAAGTCAGGTATTCAAATTGGTGGCTTCCCCTGCAATTCAAATAGCGTCAGATTAAAGACTAAATACACGAGAAACCTACATTTTGTGGTGTGAAGAACTGGTTAAGAAAATAAATTTTAGATTTATTAGCTGCTGTTACTTTCTTAAATTGCAGAATGATGCGGTTATTACTGAAAGGAATTATGATTGAAACAAGATCAGAAAGTGTGGAGAAATATTATAGACTAAGGAACCCTTAAAGGTAGAAAGCGCCTTTCATAAGGAAAAGTGCAAATGTGAATAGATAAGAGATAATCTTTTAAGAACAGAAATTGAATAAAATTTGTAAGCTGAGAATTGAGTTTTTCAATATGATAGTTGAACCTTCAATAGCTCAGTTTGCCAATATTAGTAAGATTTAAGAATATTTTGTCTTTTCGATAAGAGCAGGAAATAGAAAGCTAACTTAGATATTTTACAATAATATTCATGAAGTAGGTTTGGAGATGGATGCTGTTTAAAGAGCAGATCTCTAAGAATAGCTATGCATTGTTTTGTAAAGCAAATTTAAATTCAGCGCATCCCATCTGCGAACTTTAATGAAGAAAATATTGAGATCTCGAAGTCTCTCAGTAGTGATTGGAGCCATTGATCCTCAATTTTTCACAATCGCAAGGAATAACTTTTCGAGTACATACATAGATTTCGTTCAAAACAGACCTCAATATATCTTTGCGTTAAATTTAAGAACCTGGCAGATGCTCCACAATTTAGCAATTCCTATGCATTGAGCCAAATACCCATAGAATAAAAATTATTCTTACTTTTTCAGAAAGTATGTCTCAGACTTCCGAAGGTTTTTCTTGAATGTACATTAATCTTGACCTCAAACATGAATAGACTCTTCCAAGAGCAGCGAGCAAAGTAGCGAACTCGCAGATAATGTGCAATCAATCGAAGCCAGCTCGAGCCGAAAAAGTGACACCGAAAGAAGCAATACATCAAGTCAAGAACAACCAAAGCCAGCAATGCAGGGTACGCCTCGGGGAAATAACAATTTACTCGTCCAAAGATCTCAATTGTTGAGTACTGCCTCGAAGAGGTCTCTGATAGCTGTATGGATTTCCTCATTGATAATTGATAAACTTGCCAAAGGACTCACCTGAACCCAAGATATCAAAAAATGGAGAACCCTTAACAATTTCTTCAGTCGCTCAGGACCTTGATGATCTTACAGCTCACCTATCTAGCGTTTTTCCGGGTTTTAAAGGAGCACCCTCTAAAGACGTGACCAAATTAACTATCATGCCGTACCCTCAAAACGATTCAGAGCTCAGATCAGTAGTTGCTCGACTCGCAATTGGAGGTATAATATACTTAATTTCGGGGGGATTTCAAAAATTTTTGCTGCCGACATAGACAGTGGGAAAGAGCCCGACATATCTGTCAAAAGCCAGAAATCATATCCAGCTAAGGCTGATATGATCCTAGAGAAGTCCAGACTAGAGTACTCGACAAATAAGGGTGCTGTTAAGTTCGAAGACACATATAGCAACAACCACTCAAAACTAAATAATGGGAAAATTGAAGAGGGAGGCTCAAAAAATCAAGCTCTCTGGGTCTCTTCTTCGCTTCAACAGTCTCAAGGCTCTCCTAAACTGCTGGTTGATAGCTATTTTGCAAGTCTTTTGAAGAATCCTGGTAACGCTCAAACATGCAAAGCTTCTCAAGCACGCTATAAATCAAACCCTCGCAGCAGTAAACTCCCACTTTCTTATTTGGCCTTCTATTTCTGACTGTTAACACTAAGTCATATCAGAAGAAGAATTTAATGGAAGAGGGTCTAAAACCCGGCCACCTTCTTTCCGACCTTCTCTTACCAGTAAATTAGCTTCTTGACCGACTTCTGATCTCATGGATTAGGGCATGAGAGAGTCGCAAAGCTTGAAGAGACTTTTTTAAGGACTAGTAGTTACCGCACTCAAGGGAGTTTAATCGCTAGCTCTGGCCTCAGAGAAAAGCGATAGGCTAGCAACCGTCGTTGATTGACTGAAGCACAAGTAATAATAAGAATACCCGGCAGAACGAGGGACTCAAGACGGTCAGTCAATCAAGATAGTTATGTAGTAATTCTAAGATAATTCAATTATTTCATCGGTTAAGGAATTTTCATGCCACCGATCAGCAAGCTTCGGCTAGCGTGTCTATATTGGCTTCTTAGTAGTTTGAGAAGCATTATTTTTTTGATAAGGAGGGATTGGAAAGTTACAATTTTTATCAAAATTTAAACATATGTAAGAGTATCATGATTAATCTATAGATAGTGTTTTTCCGATCTCTAAGCCAGGAAATTATACTTAAAAAATTAATATATGCAGAAACTACACCATAAAAGGTCGGCGAGTGCACACGAAAACGCGCTCGTCGGCGTAAATCCAGGCCAATATGTCAGTTTTATAAAATTCCTCGATGAGAACGTAACCGCGTGACATCAAAGCCGATTTTTCTAAATATTTGCCAATAGAACAATGAAAAAGATGTCTTGAAGAGCTTATTCGAACTCAAGAACCAAACCGGACCAAAAACAGTCGATTTCGACCGTCAGAGCTGCAAGCTGCTCGCAAAGCTCTGCAATAAGCATGCAAGCCGTCTGTTAATCAAGCGTATCTGCATTTATAGATAGAACCACAAGGCTAATTATTCTGTGATACTATATCAGATGAAAAAGAAAAGGAGGCCCTAGAACTATTAGAATTTGCTCAGCAGCTACTTGCGTCTGTAAACGCAAAGTCGGATGTTGAAGTGCAGAGCCTTAAAGAGGCGTTATGGAATAACCTCGCGGTTTATGCCTTTCGGTAACCAGCCTCGTCGAACTCATATAATATTGCGCAATAGAGTCCGGGATAAGGCGTTAGCGATGAATTTCCTAAAGAGCGCAGTGCGAAATAATAAGGATTCGCGCCCTGAATTTAAAGCATTGGTGTATCAGAATCTCAGTATGGTTTGCTTTCATCAGAAACTGTTTCAGAAAGCAGAGGATTACAATAAGCAGGCCATGAGCTATATTAAGCCTTTCGTAATGTTCAAATCTCAGACGAAAGCTTAATCTTTTTCATCAGGTTATCGATCCGATCAAGAAGAAATTTAATATTCAAACCCTCAAAGCAAATCAGTCTTTTATCGAAAATCTAATGATTATGCTGAATATAAAACTCACAAAAGCACTCATCGTTGAGAGTTCTTCAAACCAGAGTGGAGCCACCAACTCTTACCTTCCGCCTCTTGAGAAAGGGTACGGCTATGCGAAATTGTTTTTGGGCAAAGCGCATATGATAACCAGAAAATTCCGCATTAAGATCGAAGCGATGAAAACTAGTAGGGAAGCGAAGCTGTTATCCCAGCGCTCAGGACTTGATGATTCGCCGAAAATCCCTTCGATGAGATCATCGGATAAAGGCTCAAATAGATCACAGACACACAGTCTTTATAGAGCGTTTGAGTCGACTGAATTACGGGCAAATGGTCAAAAGAGCGCAAATCGGCTGGCTTCCTTGCTTGAAACCAACGAGACGAATCATCAAGAGGATTCGATCTCCAAAGAGACGAATGATAAATTGTTCAAAGGTTTAATGCAGAGCGGACCGAATACACATGGAAAAGGCTTTAGGATCCGGAGAAATTCGTTAAGCAATCTGCAACCTTTGACCAAATTAGACTTTCTAGTAACAGATATTTGTTAGCAAATTATCTTAACATCATATGAATTACAGGAGACAGATAGATCGAAGAAGAACAGCATCACAAGAACGAATTCAAACCATAGATTATCACAAGACGAAGAGAAAGTACCTGGAAGTAGTCACGAGACCAAATCGCTTAACTCATCAAGTGTGCTTCGTTATAAATTCTCAACCAAGTCAAGGAGTTCGGCGGAAGGGGAGACTACAGACGAGCAAATGATGTCAAAAGGCGGCATTAAATCACTTATCAAACAAGCGAAGTTCGAAGAGCATTTAGTCCGGAAAATTGAAGAGATGATAGCGAATTCACACAGAAATGGGGATCGATTTGATAAAGGAGTCACTCAAAGGGAGCTCGAGCTTCAGATCGAGCTTTTGAAAAGAGAGAATGAAAGAGTGATCCAGGCGAAGCTCGAGAAAGAGCTTGAACTCGAGCAACTACGACTGCGATACAATCCACCTGAAGCATCATGTGTAAGAAATGATACGCTTGCTAGCATACAGTACCCAATGAACTACCCAGCTTCTCCTTTCTATAACCCTTACATGAATTACCCCATTCTTAATTACCCTCAACAACCCCTACTCAATATGGTTCCAAACCCCAATCCGTCGCTGGCGAACGTTGGACAGCAGTCCGTTGCGGATGGCTCATCCCCTTCGAATAATTCCCCTCAGCAAAATAATTCTCAGTTGAGCATCAAGACCCCAGTGCTCAGACCACTATCAGATAGAGGGCTACCAATAAGATCCATTGAAGAGATTGTCATGAGTGACAAAGCAGAATCGCTGTCACAAAAGCCGGAACCAAAGCAAGAGCAGCAAGAGGAGCAAGAGGAGCTCAAATTTGAGCCCTCGAATTCCTTGAAAGTCGAGTCGCCAGAAATGAGCTCCTCGATTAAGAAGAAAATGTCACTTTCGATGCCTGAGGAGAAACTTGCGAGCCCGAAAATAGAAATCCATGCTGCCTCGAATCAGCTTCCTCTTATTAGGATATATTCCACTGAGGATGAGGAGATCACTCATAATCAAGCCACGAACAACCTTGGTGTTCGAATCATTGAAAATGAGAGGAAACGGCCAAGCACCCCAAAGCCTACGACTCAATTCCCTGGTGCTGCTAACCCGATCTCGATTTCCATCAATCAAAAAGACTTCAATCCTGAGCCGCAACCTCTCGATTTTACCCAAGGCGCAAATATGATAAACGTTGACCAAAGGAGAACCAGCAAGGATAAAAACATCGGAATCATCGACCAAATCATCGTGGAGAAAGAGGAAAGTAAAACCTCCAGTGAGCCTCAGGGCCAAAGCAACGTCGTGAAAAATCTCAATAATGTTTTTCAGTTAAGTAAGGCGCCTCCTCGTAAAAAAGGCAAATACTATGAGCCAAGTTCGCGAGTTTTCAAATTGGACTTTTCGAAGCTTGAGAAGAAACTAGGCGCTGGAGAAGAAGAGGCGCGAGGTAAAGCTGCTCCTGAGAAAAAGATTCCGGTTTTGACGGTTCAACCCAAGCTCCAGGCTCAAGCAAGGACGTCACTCATATTATCCAAGCCTAATCCTTTGCAACCCAAGCTGGAGAGTTATACGACGCTCACTTCCATGAAACTGAGCGAAAATTCTCCATCTTTGCAGCCTCACACCCTCAACTTGAAAGGAATCTCGCAGACTGACTCCAAGAATGAACCAGGGAGACTCATCACCTCCATGAGTAGCATGAACAACACGTTCACAAACCAATTAATCGGAAGTCAGTCGAAAATTAAAGGCGAAAGCAGTTTGTCGAAATTTGATACTGAAGGGCATGAGACGATAATGAGGTCTAATGGAAGCACGAATTTGCCTAATGGTAACCTCATCGAGCATTCGGAGGTCGCAATTTCGAAGCTAAATTTAGTTCGTGATCAATCTGTTTCGCTTTCTTCGCTGCTAGACTCGCTTAAAATCCCAAAGAGACTAAGTATAAGAAAGCAAATCAACGTTCCTGAGGATTCATTAAAATACTTGGTTGAGTGTCAAATCGACAATGAAGGAGCCGAACCAACGTTGAAGATGATTCTGATGCAAGAGGCTCTGACCAGCAGTCAATTTTTGCTACTGAGTGAGGAGAAGTTGAGATTCCGACAGGTTCACAGACTATTGGAGCAAATTGAGTATAGGGACGTCCTGCCGACGCATATGAGTCTTCGATCAATCTCCTCGATGGAGAGCTTTATTCAGCATCTCATTATGCCGTTTATAGGAGTAAACCGCGTATTTTGTGGCTAATTTATATCTTTTTAGGTGTCGGAAGAGGATGTGAAAAAGCTAGGTATCTGGGGAAAGGCCCCAAGTTTGCTCAGAGGGTTATTAGAGGTTCAGTTCTTGGACAAGGAGTGCTTCCTTTCGCTGCATCACATCGTCAACACCGATTTCCGTATCGTTCTCACCCATCCTCAAACGTAATGAAACCTATCGAGTAACCCTCATCTAACACTATTGTGCACCAGAGGTTCATCGTTACGATTCGATCTTAATTTGGATGAAGGCTCATTTGCCAAATACTTCGATTGGGCTAAGCCAGAACAAGAGCAGCCTAATCCCATCATGGAAATGCAAGAGGTGATTGGTATTCTCGCGGATGAAGAATCAACAGCGGAAGAGCTTAATTATGCAACGCAGATCCTGAAGAGATACGAAAACACAGACCTTGTTGACGTTGAGCTCGAGTCGTGTATGGTCAGATGGAGGCAGGAGGAAGAAGCGAACCTAATCGAATTTGCAAAAAATATCATGATGCAAATTCAACTGTTTTTGGTAGAGAAAGGGTTAAATAACTTCAACAAGCTCAGCGATACGACTTCCCAGTTTAAATTCTTCAAACTGCGGACGTTCGATGAATTTAGACGTACGAACTTCTCAGTCCTTATCGAGAATCCAGAGAAAGGTGGCATAGATGTGTACATGAAGAATTTCTACGATACTTTTGGTAATTTAATTTTGATAATTATCCCATTTAAACCACTGGTTTTCTAGCACCTGGAAATAAGAAAATAAAGGCAGAAGGGAGCAGCTTCTACCACTTTGACTCTATTTGGAAGGATTTCGCGCTTGACTACAACCGCATGAACCAAGATAGCAAATTCTCTGTTTATTCGTTGGTTTCTGACTGCTACAAGCTTCATACTCACGAAAAAGGTAAAATCATGGCTGTTAAGGAGGATTGTTAACACGTTTTTATTGACAGCTATCGATGAGGAGGACGATGACATGTATGAAGAGAATTGCATTGTTCACGTTCCTGTGGACTATGGGACATTTTCCAGAGTATTCATAGGTATGCTAGAGAACGAAGGATAGTAAAGTAACATCATTTGCTAGGAAAAACGTACAAATACCCTGTGACGACGGTGATGGTGGGGATAAAAGGGCACCCTGTTGGAGTTAAATCGTATATTTTTGACCCTTATGAGTCAATTGAAAGAGGAGTGTTCTTTTATATCAACCCTCAGCTTTGGAAGTTAAAGGAAGACCCTAACCAGAAGAAGAAGAGGCAGAAGAGATTCATTCTCGCTCTGCCGATGATTGATCAATACTGCTTAGACGGCGTCCTTAAAGCGAAAGGGTTTGAAATCATTCAAAATCATCTCATTTTCGATGAGAGCTCCACGAAGTGCACGCTAACTGGAGTGTGGACAGGAGATTCAATCTCGCAATCGGAATTGCTAGAAAATGTGCTGACTCTAAACAATTTTAGTAATTACTATAGAGAAACGAAGGATACGGAAATTTTTTATGACTAAAGCGACCAATAAATTATTGATAGGTTGAGAGCTCTCCATTGTTGGTAGCCCTAAGAGGAATCCTATGTAAATGAATTGGGCAGCTGTATTGATTTTTGTAATTTTTTGACTCTATTTATTCAGATAGAAGTGTTTATTTTAATACTTATATACATCCTTGAAAATTCTCTCAAATGATGCAACTTTCACGCATGGCAGGTGAAAAAGCTCACGCATGTAGGGTAGACTTGAAAGGAAATAAGATTGTATATGGAGGTATCTTTTGGGTCTTTCTAACATATTTTTCGAGACAGATGGGATTTATTCTGATTCATTCAGATTTTTCGTCACAAAAAGATATATATGGAATATCCATTGTGCTTACAATCACTTAAATACTCTCAGACAGCAAAGATTTCGAATGCAAAAACAAAAAGATGAAACAAATCCTAAACAGTCAAAGGAGTTTGCTTATTTTTCTCTTTTTGGTAGTTCAGAGAGCCATTTCATCGTAATATCCATATTTACAGAGTTCTTCGCTGACACACTGTAGCAGCAGACCTTTCTGTCCTTGATACTAGGAAGGTCGAGCGTTTTTACTAATTCTTCTTCTTTCAAACAACCTGGCAAGTCGTTTTTATTTCCAAGGACAAGAAGAGGGATGCCTGCGAGGCTTGGCCAGCTGAGAAGTTGATGAAGCTGAGTCTTCGCAGCTTCCATATTGGTTGCGTCGCTGCCATCGACAACATAGACAATTGCATCGGCGTCACGGCAGTATTTCTCCCAGGAGTCTCTGAAGCGAGCCTGGCCACCCAGATCCCAGAGCTTTATTTGAACCTTGCCCTTCTTCATCGTTCGGTAGTTGAATCCAATGGTTGGAATGGTATCTTCCTCGAACTTTCCTGTGGAGAGAGTGTTTACAAGGGTAGATTTACCAGCGTTTTGGAGGCCGACGATGCTGAGCTCGAGCTCACGGGACCAGAAGAAGCTGCTAACCCAGTCAATGATCTTTTTGAAAAATGCCATTCCTTCTCTTTTCTGATGAAATTGCTCTCCTATTTATAATTTATTGCACTTCGCGATTCAGCTGATAAAATTAAGCCAGAGTACTCAAAGCGACTCAAGACAGCGCAACGCAATGGAAAAATGAGTCATCACCTGCAAATGGGTTTTGAAAGGGATGATTAAGAGAAACTTGAGCATGTTAGACAAATTACAGAATACCGCGGCAACATACTAATACTAAGGCCCTTAACTATCGAAAGCGTGGTATTCTGTTATCAATATTCATCGCAAGGGAGCAATATAAATGATCTTTGCCATTAAATTCCTTCAATTATGAACAAAAAGGATAGAAACAGATGATGCACTCTTGTTAACTACTAATTATATATCTCTTTCAGGAGAATGTGAATAAAAAAAATCATAATAATACGAAGCCAGCGTATCGTCTAAATAAAATCATATTATTGAACACGTCGCCAGACTACATGTTGCAGCATGAATAAATTTTAGATTTGGAGCTGCGAAATAGAGAGTTTGGCTAACTCCTTTAATCGAAGATGTTTTTCATTGTAAACGCGCAGATTTTCATGGTCTTTGGCGTCTAGAAGGTACTGAGCCAAAAATTTGAGCTCAGTGTCAAAAGGGTCACCTTCCCAACCCAAAATCGGAATTCCATTTGAAATTTGATATCCAAAGGAATGTGCTAAGTTATCTACGATAACTATATTTTTAAGATCACGGTTTCCGATAATCCGCAGATCTTTTATTCTATAACCATTTTTGGTTTCCAAGCAGTGTGCTCTGTGGAAAATATATTTAAAATATTCTCCACTTGGGTCAAGCTCTCCAATGACTGCCTCTGCGTAGGGTTTCGTCGCGGCGGTAAAAAGCAAAATTTCGTAATGTCTGCTCAATACGTCTAAGAATTCCAATGCATGGGGACGTATTTTGAAGCAGATCTATTGTGAATAAAAAACACGTTTAAGGAAATAAAATTACCTTCATTAAACTTCCCTCGGTTATGGTATTAACCACTCTATCCGGAAAATCGTTTTCATAGCATCTCGTTATCAGGGTTTCATCAAGATCGAGGACTAGCGTTTTTTTATCTAAAGTATGAGCAATCAAATCATTTCCAATGAATTTTTGTTAAATACTCTGCCCGGCTTCATGCGCAACCAGATTGACTATTTTTGCCTGCATTAGTCTTTCGTTTGGCTGTCTTAAGTTCTTTATGGAGTATACTAATCCATTATAGACCGACAATAAGTGTTGCTTAAACACTTCTGTTTCAACATTAGGAGAAAAGATTAAATTTCGCCAAGGATGAGTGTCGCATCTTTTCTGGCTAGCTCCTGTTGAGAGTGAAGTTTTTGCTTCCCTCTGGGACTCTGAGCCGCCTTCGTAAGCAGTTTTGGATTCTTTTTGAATTAATTTCTTTTCGGCTGATGAGTCTTTGTGAATTGCTTTCGTAGGATTTCTGCAGTTTAGTGATGTGCATAGCTGGATATTGTGCGTTGAAGGCCGAGATGTCCTCCAGACATTCACAAAGGCCGTATTAGATGAATTAATTTTCTTTCTATATATCGGTTCTTTGGACTTTATTTGATTTGAAGCATACACATTCAGCCCGAGCTTTTGCAAAAGACTCTCAGAAAGACGCAGAGTTTCAAAACTCTTTCGCTTCAAGAGGGGATTCACATTTTTTTGAGTTAGCGACAATACTCTCGCCTCAGGGTTTGTTATCTCTAACCTCCCGACAGAAGGTTTAACCTCGCCTTGGGACAAGACCTCAATGAGCTGTGCCTGAGTAATAATTCCCACGGAATTCGTTCGACGAGATGGTCCTGAAGGGTACTTTGCTAAACTGGAAGAGATTTTGAATTGTTTCTGCTTCGGAAGCGTGGCTTCATACTGAGTCCCAGATGTGTCCTCGCTTCTTAGGCGCGAGGTTGAATGCGTCCTTTTCATCGATTAGCGTCAATCTATGTCGAATATTAAAAATTGATGCAAAAATAGGATGATTTTTTTTGAAAGGCTCATCACCGCAACCAGAATTAAAGCTTTAAAAACACCACCCTCGGGCAATTAGTAAGTAAGTAAGCAGAAGTTGTAAATAAACAAGATTCCTTTCTAAACCCACAGAAACCTGCTCTTTTCACTATATCTTAGAGCCCGGCTTTCCTTCGTTCTTCCAATTTGGAAGTTCGCCAATTTTTTTTTTATGAGGACAATCATATTGCTGTACAGCATACTACCTACCTTGAATCTTGTTTTC
>ENA-UOTZ01001460-UOTZ01001460.1-compost-metagenome-genome-assembly--contig:-NODE-1460-length-15862-cov-6.949826_pt1 | contig 15862 bp, 8 predicted proteins | sample MGYA00238144_ERZ746983 | MGnify/ENA primary metagenome ERZ746983 (study PRJEB28759, sample SAMN06268863) | compost metagenome | isolation source: single cell | place: USA: California, Emeryville, Joint...
TTGCCCTCAGGAAGTGTACGATAGAAGTAAATGCCTTTAGATTTGAGGCGGTGGTCTTCACCATTATTGATAATGATGGCTGGATCAGCATTAGAGTCCTTGATGTCATCATTTCCGAAAGCTTCGGGGACCTGATAGTAGATAAAGATCTTAGGAGCACCTTTCCCGTCAAGGAAGTCTTTCAGAAGTTCGTAGTTCTTTGGCTGCTTGAAAAAGTCCTAATTTTCCAAAATATTAGAGAAAATATGCGAATTGCGGTGGATACCTCAACGGTGGCGTCCTTCGGAATCTTGAATGATTCAGCCGTAACCTGAATCATCCATCTATGTCGCTTTAGCGAAAGCGATATGTTCATGCTACGAAGGATAACTGTTTGATTTTTAAGAAAAAGATTATAAAAAAAAACACTGTCTGGATTTAATTCAAACTTCTTCAGTTGCAAATTATTTAATTGAGTGAAACAGTTTCTTTTCCCGAAAAGACCTTACAATGGCATAAAGTTGCAATTCCAATAACCACCATAATTCATGGTTGATAGAGCTCGGCCATTCATCGTATAAACTTTGTTTTGACCGACGAATTACTACGGCAGAACAATTCTGATGGCTATTCAGAATGCTAACCGACAGGATCTATAAATGAGCAACGATCCGAATATTAATGAATTGCAACGATTCTCTATATTTTTGGATTTTCGAAAGGTTTATTTTTCGTTTCTGTCGTGCATCCTTTTCGAAGCAAATCCGAAAATATCAGCCGATCCGAATTTATTCTGCTTAGAATAGCTTTTGCAATATTCACATTTTACGAATTCTTTGCCATTAGTCAAAGTCAACCAGTCTATCAGCCTCATAATCATGGATCTGCGATTCCATAAATGTCAAGAAGCTTATTTTCGCAATCTTTCTTCTGAATTTTTCTTACAAAGACCTAACACATGGAATTTCATAATAATATATCCAAAAATTAGAGGTGGTCGAGTCTGATCCAAAAGGAAGCTCACGCCCTCATACAAATATTCTTCAATGTGGGTTTCATTTTGCATGCAATGGCTCAAAACATAGAGAAAGATATTGCTCAATTGCCGAATAATGACGGATTTGATTTCTAGATCCCGCCCAAACCGTCTAACGCTACAGAGAATTTAATTCAATGGGTGAGCGGTCATGTGTTTTTTGTTTACAAAGGCATATTATGGCCAGGCTAATGCTTTGAACAATTGTTTCGAAGATCTCAAATTCTATTCCGAAAAGGACTCACTTATGAAGTATCGGAGAGGCGCCTGATTGTAGAGCAATATGACTCCACTTAGCAGCACATTAATATTTGAGAATAGGCAGAACTTAAAGACTAGATGTAATTTCTTTTGCACTTGATTTGAAGACTTTCTGTTTTGAGTCGCGTTCCTTTTCTATTTCTAAAATCCAGGTGTTTGCTTCCAAGTGTCAGATATTGGTTCTGGGACTGTTTGTATTACAGACAAAATTTCTGATGATCTCTCAGAATGCGCTTGACCTCAGAAAAAGTATCCATTCAATTTGATCAGCATTCAACGTTAAAGCGGTTTGTGAATTACAAAAAGTTTATTAATCGAAAATTTTTCTCGTGATGTATGATCAATTGATGAAAAATAATCCCTACTTGACTTTCGCTGAATTTGAACGGCCTCAACATGAGGGAGAGCAACCCTCAAGCTACAAGACATGATGTGAGTTGGAAATAACTTATAACTTTAGTTTGACAGAGTTAAAATTTTTGCTCAACATACAAATTCTCTGAAAATAAAGCCTTCAATGAATTGCTCTTAGAACGGATGATCAACAAAAATACAAATGCAAATGTTAATGTTAATGCGCTTTTTCTTTATCAAAATTAACTCGAGTCCATTTTCTGAGGATATTTGAGTCTCAGTGAATCTACTTGCTTTACAATTTCAAGCAATCTCGCTGGACTTGCCATCGCTCCTAAACCTACAATTTTCATGAACCAACAATGAGAGAAAACTTCAAATTCCATGCGTTCTTACCGCTCTGATTACACATCAGGACTTTTACCACAGTGTCGACGTCAATAATGTCCAACTCTCGTGTTTGAGTCAAGTGCTTCTTCGTAAATACACTCTGTACAAAAATAAAACAAAAATAAACTTCCAAACGTCTCTGAATATTAGCATTTACGTCCCACATAAAAGTATTCATAGCAGGAGCCACAATCACTGGTTTTGCTAGTAAGTTATACTTTCGACTGTCAACTTCCACTTCAATCACCTTCCCTTCGCTAGTTTTCGCATGACGAAAATCCCACGCACGAACGATGCAACTCTATTTAAAAAAAGGACTCAATTTATATGTGTCTATGTGAATACTGATATACGAGTAGATTATCAGCAAGACCACAAGCCATTTTCGCTAATGTATTTGCTGAGAGAGGCGCAATCAAGAAAATATCTGCCCAGTTCCGCAAATCAATATGAATGACAGGATCACCTCGTTTTCTCCAGCTGCTCCATTCCATTTCGTCATCAAAGAACTGAACGTCGTCAAATTTCTTCAATTCTTCCCAATTTTGAAACTTTTTGGCTCTTTCAGTAAAAACTACCCGAATTTCGTACTTTCCAGACTTTAGGAAGAGGTTTAGCATCTCTTTGCATTTGATGGTAGCGACTGAACCGCTGAATCCGATCAGCAGTTTTGTTTTTGTTTCCTTGGTATCTTTCTCCATTATCAACAGAAATTATTGATGAATTTGTAATTAAATTATAAGGAACTGATTTATAATCATGTATCACGAACACGCTAATATCGTATTTGGTAATCAAAGGAGTTATTGTAACTTTAACCCTTGAAATAATGGGCCTGACGAATCACTGCTTTACTAAAAGATGCCAATGGCTCAATATAGACTCAAAAATACAATTGATAAATAAATCGTAAATTATCACAAATTTACAAATAGGGATGATTTCAACAATGAAAGTGTAAAAATAACGTTGAGATGTACTCCACTAGTAATTTGTCTGATTTGGGAGCTGATAGTTAGGAATATAGCCATTTGGCATTCCTTGATTTGGGTATTGCTCATATTGCTGTTGCTGGTTATAATCATACTGTTGTTGATCGTATGGATATTGTTGTTGTTGCTGATCATACCCTTGATCATAATAACCTCCTTGAGGGTCATTTTGTTGGTAAGGATATGGTTGATACATATCGGCCCCACCATTATTAGCAGGATATTGGCCTCCTTGATTATAATCATAGGGATAAGGTTGCTGCATCCCTTGCATATCGGGCTGATTTCCTTGATGCTGGTATTGATCCCATTGAGCTTGTTCTTGGCCATTGTAATCAGGCTGTGGTTGATTTTCATAGTTATTTGACTGTTTTCTTCTTGGCGAGATGGTGTCCATTCCTGGAACTTGTAGTAGAGTTCTTTGGCGGCCAGGGCTTAGATCTTGTTTCTAAAATGAAAAAGCAGATTAGATGAAGTCGAACATGAGTTTGTACAGTATAATAATCCGCACCACCAACATATTGCTTGCTTATTTGAACCAAGTTTCTCGCTCTAGGATCATTTGGGTCCATAGCTGGTTCATCCTGCGGCACAACATCATCAGGATCAGGACGATGGTGCATGACACTTTGTCGAGGACGGGCACCATCGAGATGCACCACCGTTTTTCTTCTTTGAGGGTCAACCTTTTGAATGGATTGCTGAGTATTGCCCAGTGAGTTAGGCTTCGGTGGGGCGTTCAGTTTAGTTTTGACATCTTCGAATTCTTGCAGGTAATTACGCTGACTATTTGGCGCGATAGCTTTGTTATTGCTATCATACAAAACAGGCATCTCTTCTATTTGATTGACTTTTGGAGCTTCTCCTCTGTTCAACACTAGAAAAGACACTTGTAAGGTTGTGTTTACATTGTTGCCCTTACTCAGCATAAAATTATGCATTCTCTTGGAATTCTCCAAAATCTTAATTGCGTCGCTGTTGATTTGGTTTTGAATCATGGTAGAGCTAACGACCTCACCGGCAAGCTGCTGCAGTGGCGCCATTAGACCGAGCAACTGCTCGAATCCTTCCTCTTCGATCACGTGGATCTCTTCGAGGAGATCAGAAGGTGATTTTGATTCGCTGAACATTGCTCTAACAAGAAATTATAAGACATTTTTGCGGAAAGTTTGTGCGTGTACTTTCTTTTGAGTTTAAACTTTTTAGCAGCCATAGAAAGATCGATTTGCATAAGGAACCGGTCTTTGAGATCAGCTCCCCTCCACTTCATGAGTTTTCGTCTCCACCAAAGTTGAATCGTTGTTGCGGCCTCTCTACCAATCTTCGATCGGACCTGCCCTTGTTTGTTGATATCGTCATACGCCTATACATATTCTTCAGAAAATGAACAGCAGAAAGGAACCTTACCGAGCCTTCTTCTGGAGTCATAATCACCAAGTTGTTCAATGCGACAACGATCATTGAGAGTACGAAGGTTCCCCATAGCACTGCCGCCACCATGGTCGTTCTTCCCAAATGAGTGATTGGAAAAATCTCACCATATCCAACTTGTTATCATTGTAAATAAAAAGCTGGAGATGCATTCAAATTACTTGTCGACATAGACACAAACACATTCCAAAACGCGTTCCAGATGTGATTATAGTGGTATCTTCCAGGGAGACCCTCAGCACCCAAAGGTCTTTCAAAGAGTCTAACCATCAACCCGAAATAGAAGATCGTAAACGTGAAAGCGAATGTCAAAAACACCATCGCTTTGTATTTTAGGTAAGCTTTCATTGCGAAGTATGTGTCCGCTTCAAAACCGTTCATTTTGCTAAATTAAGGTCCCGCAAATGCTCAATTACAAGAAAAAATCATTCAAAATATTACCAAACTCTGCTGGATCGAGGGCCAGTCCAAAAGGTATAATGACTGAAGAGTCTCAGCAAGATATAGACTCGATTGAACATGAAAAAGAAGATGTAGGCATCAATCGAAACGTCAAACCTGAAGCCTTTACAATAGCCAGTGTCAGCAATTGATTCGATTGTTAATGTCACTTACTCAGTTGAGTGTTTTTGATCACGTAATCAACACCTGGAGGACAATGTACCATCGCCAATAAGACTTCAAGCAAGTAATTTTTCAGAAACTTCGAGTTCCAGACGGATGCTTGATGTAATAGGTTAAATCTCATCCATTATCAATGCAAATCGTACTTGAATTATAAATGATTTTCCGGCACCTCAATATCATCAGTCTGGTTCTGTAATGAAAGTAGATCAGAATTGCTAAGTTAAAGAGTCTTTGTTAAATTCAACAGATTTGCAATTAGCTTACACACAATGATGCCTGTCCCCATTACACAGACTCGAAGGATGTGATTAGCAACGTTGCTTACGTTTCCGTTATCAAAAAAAATTTCATTCTACATAAAGTAGAAAATTAAATTCGATTAGACGATCCTCTTACCTCGATAAATGCAAGAATAATTCCAATGAAGCTGATAATAGTAGTAATAGTATCAATCCTTTTCAAGTCCCTTTTCAGCAATAAAACTTCGTCTTCTGAGTCTTTACCCTCAATATGCCTGGGTAGACCAGTGATAGGCTTTTCTATTGAGCGAATAGTGAGTAACTCCAGCCAAAAAAACGCAAGAGATCAAGCATACCGGTATTGGTTTTGTTCTGTTTGATTTTTTGTCGATAATATTTCTCTTTTTCTTTTTTTGTGTTGAAATTTTGATGAACAATGAGATCGCGATGATTAGAAGAGACTGTGCTCCTCCTTCTTTTTTTCATAGCGTCACCTGGTTCACTCTGCTGATGGTGAGACATTTGCTGCTGATTCATAGTTGTAACGTATCTTTTATCATCCTCGAAAAACCCTTCCTGTGAAGCTGCAACCGTTCCAATAGAATTGAGTTTGCCATACGCTGCGCTCATTTCTCCAGATTCGTTTCTGTGGTACTCGTTGTAGTGTCTCGGCATATTGCCTGACATTTCGTACTCTGGATATTTGTTGGGATTTCGGTTTGCCATTTCAGACTCCTCGGGACTGCTCCGATAACTCTAACTTAATTCCGATATTTATAGAGTAGGTATTTAACTCTTCAGGGGCTCAAGTACGGTCCTGAATTTAAATTATTTTGTTTCCTGGTGTTAAATGTATGGAAGATTGAGAACTCACTTGGCTTCATTTAGCGTAGCGAATTAAAGCAGGTATTGCTTGGCTTAGCTGAATAGCATATAGGAGTGCTTGACACGCAAATCTGTTTCAAAAGAAAATCGAAGAGATGAAGACATTGTATGTATCTACTAGTAGATCGTAAAATTTTTTTCATGCTTGATTCATTTTCTTTCGATAATGGTAGCACTTTTTGAAAAAACCAAGTTTTCTGAGCGAGATACGTGTATTCAAACTGCATTTAACCCTTTCAGATGAAGCTAATTTCATTCTGAACTTTCATAATTTGTATCAGTTACTATTGAGTCAATGTTTCATTGTTGAGAGAGAAATAGTGAAATGATGCTGAAAAGTGTCATATTTGATGATTAGCCAATCTTTTCAAATTGTAAAAAGGGAAAAAGTTCAGGAATATGAAGTTATTATCTTCAAAAAGTGAACTGTCAGAAGTTCAAATAACACCGGTTTCAATCGAAAACTTCATTCAGACACAACCAACAAACGAATAACTGAGGAATTGAACACAAAGTTTTCCTCTGTTCATAAATTATTAAGAAAATACTAAAACAATACTATACATGACATTCATTTTAGATAATTTTTTAAAAACCCATCTACCAATATGAAGCTAGACCTATCAAATTGAAGGGCTTTGCCTGTTTCTTCATATTATTGATGAATTGAAAACATCATCATTATAAGAAAGAAACAACAAATATTCCTACATATACACAACAAGAAAAACAAAGGCCATTCTATCATTAAAAAAATGCCTCAACTAATTATGTTTATACACTTGTATCTTTACATTATGAGCTCTTGCCGTATGATCAATCATCGTTTCGATAAACTTCTCAGAAGCAATCTCCGAAAAAAGAAAAGTGAGTCATCAATAATAAACATTGACAAAATTTACATCATGAAATGTGTAAAGACCTTCATTAAAGCATTTTTCGATAGTAGGCTGAAATAAAACAGGGTTATCAATCTGCTCGACGAGTCCTTCGATAATCTCTTCTGGGGTTTGATAAACCTTCAGGTCCAAATTCCTAATCACCCGCATCTTAGGAGGCTTTATCTTCAATTTTAGAAGATGATCTTTGAATTCTTGCTTCATCTTCGTGAGGTATTTAGAATGAAAAGCAACAGACACTTGCACCGGAAGGGATCGGATATTTTTTTTGGCTTTGAGTCTGCTAATAGCCTGCATATATTATATTATTATGCGCTAAGCAAAACTAGAAATAAGATTGTCCTCACTTCGCTAACAATTTGCTGTCCTCCAGATATCAGCGTTTGTTTAGGTGAGTTTACTCCTGATATCATGCAAACTTCATTTGGAAATTCTGCGTTTAACTCTTGGATAATTGGTCTCACGGCCTCCTCCGATCCAATCACAGCCCGCATTGTCGCTTTTTGACCATTTGTAAATGGAAGGAAAATGAAAATAGATATACTTGATTGCCCTTCACATGCCTTTTGCATTAGATTTCCACGAATTCGAAGCAATTTGACAGTATCCTCGAATTCAAGAGATTCTGCTGCACACAACGCTTTCGAAGATCATTAGCCAAAGAACCTTCTCAACAAAATATACCTGAATATTCACCTAGTGAGTGGCCGAAAACATATGCGATCTCTGACTGTTTAATCACTCCTTCCATTAGCAACTTCTGATAAGTAAGCTTCGGAAAGAAAATCAAGCTAAACACAATTTGCAAAGGATTACATATGATTTTGTGAAAATTGCTGGCTGAGCGTATTCAGTGAGCTTAAGTTTTTCTTCAGGACCTGCGTTCATTAGTTCTGTAAACTTCATACGGTAATTATGATAAATTAATGTTGTGAGGTACTTCAAAACCCATGAGTTTGTCTACTTCACTCAAAATTTTGCTGCTCCAATCATAATTCAGAAACTCTTTGCACATGCCAACTCTTTGTGTTCCCTATGATATTAATTAGGAGCAAATTCCCGATGGCATTGTCTACCTGACCAGAAAAAACAACTACATAACGTTGGCCCCCAGAATTAGCAGCAGAGCAATTCTTCTTCACTAAATAGGAGATAGATCTTGGGTTGAGAAAGGCACTTTTTGCAAATTTAAGCATCGTTATCTAAAGATTTCTTTGGAATTTTAGATTTTATTTCTCGATTTATTGAAATTTTTGTCCGCAGATTTGTGAGCATTATGTGTTGTGAAGAACCTTCATAGTCACCACAGCTCGCTGCTAATGAAGTTCTCTCTAAATGATTGCGTCTCTAATCTCACTTTGTCAAAGCGTTTTCGTTGAATTACAGCTGAATTATTTTAGAAAGGCTTAGTAAATGTTTGAATAGATCTTAGTACTAAAAGAAATTCCTTTGTTATAGTGAACTATCTATAGTAATGAGGATGGGAGTTAGGATCGTTTAATCAATAAATAACACTACACAGTATTCCACTCTTGCGATGAATAGTCAATGAAAGTAATTTATTCTCTCATAATTTATTTATTTGAAATCTTATTAACTAAATTTATTTAAATTCCAGATAAAATCGAAGATGTTAGTGATTAACTTGGAAGAATTTCTTAAATAAACTCTTTTAGACAATTACAAATTCAACAAGAAATTGAAGATTCGAATTTTAGTTTTATCCCGATTACCGAATAAAATTATCTCCTCCTTCATATAATACCGAACTACTAAATACATTTCAATGAGCCAACTGGGTCTCTCCACAGTTAGCTGACCTCTTATTGCTATTGGTTGCATTATTACTTCTCTTTCGCAAAGAAACCAAAATGTTTACCTTGGTAATCATTGGCAAATTAACATAATATAAAGATTTTTGGAATTGTTGTAATTTATTATTATTTTATAAAGATTCTTCCTAAATTATAAATTTCATATTCTGTGCGTTGTCAAAAAAACACGAAAAAGAGCAAGCACGCTCCAGTTTTTTTTATTTAAAAAAATTTTCGGTTCCAAAAAACAACTCACAAGGATATTATGATTAATGTTCAATCATACACATTCAAATCGCTCAAGAAGAAATTACTCCATGTAATTTCATCATCAAGTCTCCAAACATTATCGAGAAGGCTTATTGTTTCAGAAGCAGATGGCATTCACTTTTCCCTCTCATCTCTTTAGAAGAGCTCGGTCTATGACGGTATGGCTAATGAATATACAGTTGACGAGAATCAATTATAACTGAGCAAGATACTCTCTTTTTCACGATTCTCACATATTTTGTCTCCCTCAATTCGACCAACCAAAGCTGAAGACTCGATAAATCCAGATAGTATCTGAGTTCTTTTGCCCCAGACTTTTCTTTTGTAAAAAGTGTGAATTTAGTTGTCAAGCTTCAAATGAAATTCTCAAGTGTCACAATATGTATTCAGATTTTTTGGATAAGTAATTTACAGATAAGCCAACCAGTCAATTCTTAATATGAGAAAGAGGCTAATTGTCTCAACAAGAATTGTAAAAACAAAGTATCATATATGGTTATAAATTTTTGGGACAAGGTACTCTTCTGTTAAGGAAAAAATTTTCTTTAGAAGGGTTGTTTACGGATAATTTTCAACAATTTTTCAATTGCTTGTGTCTCCAACTTACATATCGTCTTTTTCGATGTTTTGTTGCAAATCAGAATTATCAGGTTTCTCAGAGAAACTCTTCGACGTAACTGAAGACATCTGGAATGGAACACTCGTTCCTGGAGTGGTTGGATTGTATGAAATGGCCGTGATGTCATAGTTATATCCATCAAATAAAGCTGTTGATTTTAGTAATTTAATCCCTTGCGAAAATACAATAATATATTACATTGGACAGAGTTCCGACGCAAGAGGATGGCATTTTGTTTGAGAGTTTCATCATTCTCGTCTTTCCAGTCGTTTGCGACGCTCTGTCTCAACTCATTGTGATCTCCCTTTAAGTAGTCGGTGTTATAAGTAAGAGAATAAGAAATTTGCAAACCATGTCTGGAACGAATGGAGACTGCAGTTCTTTATTCATAAGTTTGGTCCAAGGATAGTCTTTCAACCATGGATGATTCCTTACTTCGGAAGGTCCATCCAATCCAAGGCGATTGATTGGTTTTCTTTGGATTAGCTATTTCAAAATAAGGAAACGCTCATTCAGTTTATCTCTACTCTATTAATGAAATCCGCGCCTTCGAGTGACCACCCTTCAGGGATTTCACCTTTCTTTATTTGTACCTGTCTCGCCATAATTTGGTCTCTAATTTCCTTTCTGTCTCTTCCAATGTAAGGCCTCTACATTAGCAGCCTTAGTTAATGTCTGTTTCAAATATTCGGCTTACTCTTCCCAACATGCACTCATACGCGATAACTCCCAGCGCATAGTAATCGACTGCAACACCGTGATTTTGTCGACACATAACTTCAGGTGCTGGAACAAAGTCAGTTATATAGCAAGACCAACCTCTTACCCATATAGCCCGGTGTACCGCTGGTATCACTGGAATTATCAGGTCTCCATACTCTCGCAATTCCGAAGTCAGTTAATCTTAAATACCCTTCGAGAAAAATCAATGATCAAAGCAGCATTGAATGACCAACCTTTCTCATCAAACACGAGATTTTCTGGTTTGACGTCTCGATGTAAAATACCGTTCGAATGTAGAAATTCTAAGGCGACCACGATGCAAGCGACAAAAAACTCTAACGATTGAAGTGCAAATTTTCAGTTATCATCCAACGAGTGTCAGCTTACTTGTAGCCTGCTCTGAGAAAGTTCGATGCCGAGCAATGTGATACCGCAGATCTCCTCCAACTAACAAGTCCATCACAAGATAAAGATTTTCTCTATCTTGAAACGCATAAATCATGTTCACGAGAAATCTATATTCATGCAAGAAGTGAGCTTATTGGCAGGAGGTTGTGGTACGGGTGTTTCAGCTGTGAGAGCAATTGGCGTTCATTCATCACGGAATTTACACTTCGTTTTGTGATAATTCTACAGAATATGTTATCGAAGCAATAGTTGACAGTCACACCTTGCTTTTGACATCTCTTTCATCGCATAGTTCTTTTTTGTCTTCTTCTGAGTGACTTTCCAGACCTTTTCAATTAAAAAGGCGATGATAATGAGACCAAAGCGCTCATGAATATATACTTTGCCGAATCCTCCTCTCCCCAGCACGTGATGATATTGAAAATTGCTAACCGAAAGGCCTAATTGACAAAGTGGGTTTCCTCTGATAGTTGGGAGGATATTTACTTGAGGTTGGCTCTTGTGTTTCGCTCTTGAAGGTACAATTTCCCATCGATCGGACTTAAATCGAGTTAATTGGTAATACAGTTGTATTAAGCGAATATTTAGAAATTTTAATACTTAAGCGGTGTTTTATCAAATATTTATTTCTTGTTAAATAAAAAGTTCACAAATAAAAGCTAATAACAAAATCCCAGGGTCTTTTCAGTTGTTGCTAAGGCTTTTTCTTTTCATCCATAAATTTGATGATAGAGGACAATAGAAGGAAAAAACTATCCCACTCCCAAGGACTATATTTGTCATGAAAGTAGTAATATAATCCAGTTCGATGCTTTGAAACAACATCTTGCTAAACGTTTTGTTTGTCAATCCGCATCGATAAAGGAATAGCCGATATATTATTTGAAACACATCAACAAAAAAGAGGAATAATGAGAAATTAGCTAAGTTGAATCTAGATCAATGACGATTGTTAGGATATTCTCAATTGTACTATCCTTCAGCAAAAGAGAGTAGTGTTTCAAACTGGACGTTTATTGCTCAGTGGGGAGATTTGCTTTTCGTTTATGAATAATTTTATGAGAGCGAGTCCAGTTTTATTTTTTTAATTTAATTTCACTGACAAATTACCCTGTAACCACCTTTTCCATAAGTTTCAATTCCCGCAATTTCTCTTTTTTTATTGTTACAAAAAAGAATTTGCTTTGTAGTATTATGAATTACATACACAACTCATGGGTCCTTAGCCAGATATAGACACTTTTAAAAGCAACTACACATAATCATCTCCTGAGAGAGAGAAACAACAAAGTAAATGGAATCACAAAATGGATTTTCAAAAAGTATTCTTTTCTAAGCACTCTTGCAAATATGAATCGGAATGCCGTAGCAGATAAGGGCACTTCCATTGAGGTATTTCAGTTTACAGTTCCTAACACATTGTTATTAAGCTTTCAATTGATTAAACAGCTATATTCTTACATTTTCGCTTCAAAAATCAAGTCCAAAACATTGCCAATATTATCGCCGCTGAGGATCTTTTCTAAAAGCACCTTAGTAACCTTGTCAATGTCTTTGTCTGTGACATCCCACAAATTTCCAACTAAAAACGGACTTTTGTGGTGAAACATATTAGAATGAATAACTTGACATAATCAGCTGATTTACCAATTTGAAAGCAGATAGTCGATACTAATGCCACTAAGTTCTGCTTCTCCATAACGTTGGTACACATCAGGTTTAATCTGCTTTGCAGAGCTACACCCGATTAAAAATGTAGCTGCTCTGACTTTCATTAGGTCACGCAGGTCCAATTCGCTGAAATATTTTTCTCCGCCACTGTGACCAAAGTACCTTTGGAGAATGGATTAGCAAGTTTCGAAGCAACAATGTTACAGATAACAATCTTTGGATTTGAGGGCAGAGCGGATCACATCTTTTGGTGGCTCTTCGCTGATGAACCCGTTCCATGATGTCTGTCTATAGTCCGCGAGAATGTATGAGGATTTTGGGGAATTACTAGATCTGCTACCTGATGATAAGGTTCTTGAATGTCTTTTCGGTATTGAGGAGGTCCTTTGAAGGGTTGATGACGTAAAACGTGTTTTGGAAATCAACTTTAGAGCTATCGTTAACCCTAATGCGATTGGTTAATATTAGAAAAGGCAATGCTCTAAATTACAAGTTTATGAGGTAGTCCACTGAAGGGATCCTCAAGAAAGTCTGTTTTTCCTGTAGGAAGCTTGGGAAGCTCTCGATTGGTACAAATTGGAAATTGTCATCAAGTAGAAGCAGAGTCTAGTATGATGATATTGGTGTTGAGATCATAAAAAAATAACGGCTAATACGCTTTTGCGGTTAAGATTTTGGTGGTTAATTGGCGTTGCTAGCAAGGCCGAGACAATCTTTAACACCTAATGGTAAAGGTAGTGAAACTTATTTAAATTTGCTTTTCATTCTGTACCTGTTTGTTCAGAGATTGTCTTTGGTTATCATTCAGCAACCTGAGAATTGGGAAATCTTCATGCAAACTAGCCAGAGTTTTCAAAAGCCTTTCGATTGTTTTTTCCTTCGAACATTCGTTTTGGTTGATATTTTTTGTTATTTGGCCTCTTATAATTTCCATCAGCAGTTTTCGTTCTGGTTTTATGAACTCAGCAACCATATTCATCGGAATGGAATTCAAAGCGTCTTCTAAAGCTTTATAGATCACCGATTCGATATTCCAAAGAGCGCTATCGAGTCTTGATTGGAATTCCTCATTCTCAAAATCTCCATAGAATATTCCCTACTCATTATATAGCATTGTAAATGTCTGCTGAGCTAGTATAATAGAGCAAATTACCAAATATTTCGAGAAAACCTCCTCGATGCTCTTCAAAGCCGACTCCATTCGTTTATCGAAATTGAACCTGAAAAATGTCAATTAGCCATAAGCAACGAGGACTACCTTACCTCTTTTTCCACCAGGCACTTGTAAGCTGGAAGGACTTTCCGATGGTGTCCTTTTCTTTAGACTCTTCATGAAGGTGCTCTTCAACTTTTTGAATAAGGATATTGAACTCGCTGAGTAAGTCGCATAAATAGCCCACGGTTTCTTTGCCTTCGATGATCTTGCAGCAGTTTCGACTCTCCTGTTTGCTGAATCTCCCAAAGCAAAGTTTATGCTCATTATTCTTCGCTTTTAGTAAGCGGATAAACACCACCGGATGATCGCCGATATGTTTGAACAGTTCTCCAGACGACACCAATCGCAGTAAATCTGCGAGCTCATCATTCTGATGAGGACCTACGCTCGTATTTGCTAAGAGAGAGATTGCGCTCAGTCCATTCTGAACAGCGTGAACGTCTTGGTCCTCGTATCCAGGCAACCTCAAGCTTCTTCTCATAAATTTCGCGTCAATAGTCGAGAACCGTGAAACTTTCTTTGAGGATTCAATAACTTTTGTGAGGTTCTTTTGCTGGTGCTTAAATTTGTAGGTCCCATTCAGTGATTTTACAGCTAAACTCGTCTTTAGAGGTATTGGCAAAACCAGCCGAACGTCATTACTGCTATGAGTTAAATTGCATCGACAATGCATTTTCGGAATGGTTGTGAGCTGATTTATGAATTCTGAGGCTGATGTTTGAGTAAGCCTGAATGAAATCAGTTGTCTTACAAACTCATCGATTCTGAAAATATGGTGTAGTATTTCTCTTCCAGCCTTGAGAGGGATAAAAGGAGTTCTTCTGAAGACGAGGGTGAGGATCTCTCGGATGTTTAGCAGCTTGGTAAGTGTTTTGACGTCAGGAGCTCGCTCGGAGTTGAAACTCGACTCAATAGAATTAAGGTAAGCATCTGCTTTGCTGCTCAGCCGTTTTGGAAGGTCAGATAGGGCAAAAAAACTGATTTTATGATCTATTTCAGTAAAATTCGATTGGACAATGCAATCTTCTAAAGTCTCTGCTGAGTCATCCTCGAGCCAAAGGAGTACTTCTTTAAAAATCTGGCATCCGTTTTCTGGGTAGTTCAAATAGCAGATTGGAGACCTCAGTTTTCGAGTGAAATCACATAGAGATATTGGTTTTTCTCTTGTGTTGCCGCTCATTTTATCAAACACTTTTAATATTTTTCCTCCCATGCTTTTGGAAAAATAGTCTTTTGTGTACAGGACATTCGTAATAAAATCGAGCAATAAATGCTTGTCCTGAGTCAACGGGCCCTTTTGGGCAAGAATTCCGGGGTCTAGCTCAAGCAAGCAAAGAGCCTCATCTGCTAAGGCCAGTCTTTTCTGTTTCGTGTCCTCGCTGCGAGCTCCGACCTGATTGATCTCTCGTTTCCATTCAAACAACTTTCCGCTGATAAAATGCCTAAACAAGAGAGTTTTCTCTGCGAATTGCACATAAATTGACGTGAAGTATTCAGAGTTGTACAGGAAGCCCATGTCCAAGTGCATCTTAGACATCAGGCTTAAGGTAGCAGCAATATGACTAATAGTGTCCACCCTCCAGTTCTTAAAACACAGGCTAACCGGCAAGAGAATGCCAATGAATTTTAGCTGCTGCCAGTCCTCTTCCATCACTTTTTCAAGTCCTGAGAGCGTTTTATTGACCATTATTGCCTCTTTCAGTGGATGCAGGTTGAGCGTCAGAGCAGAATCTCTTCTCAGCTTTCGGTTTTCACACAAGATTTTCTTCATTGTAAGTCCTTGGCAATCTTCATAGTTTAATTGCACCATAAGTTTGGCAGCTTTAGTGAGATCTTCCATGGCATACCCTACTTTTCCAGCGTTTTTTAGATACTCCGCAGCTTCTTGGAGGTACAATGAATGAAGATAGATCTTTGTTGAAGTGACAGGCATTGATTTCAACGTACTGATGGCTTCTTGGAGATATGTTAAAGAGTCTTCAATTTTCAGTTTTCCTGCGATTTCGCTAAACCTCGGAGCTTTTGTAATTGAACTACTCTTTGGAATA
>ENA-UOTZ01001461-UOTZ01001461.1-compost-metagenome-genome-assembly--contig:-NODE-1461-length-15855-cov-7.552478_pt1 | contig 15855 bp, 11 predicted proteins | sample MGYA00238144_ERZ746983 | MGnify/ENA primary metagenome ERZ746983 (study PRJEB28759, sample SAMN06268863) | compost metagenome | isolation source: single cell | place: USA: California, Emeryville, Joint...
AAAATTTATCTGAAAAAATGATCACAATACAGACCTGTTAATCCTTTGCAACACTAATTCATAGTCGCAGTATAAAATGTAAAAGCTAATATTTGCGGAAAAATCTGAAATACTACGGAAAAGTGTTGGAAGTCAATCAACAATCAGAATTTTCGAAAAAGATGCTAACAAGTACCAATTTTACTTTTCACTACTTTTTGCGCTGACACTAAGAACAACGCGATGGTTAGAAATGTATCTAAATAAACTGCCAAATTTTCGAGCAAAATTCTTAATCAAGGAGCAAGCCTACTCTGATTTGACAAGGAAAATGCTGAGAAGTTGACAGTACTTTCCTCCCAACTATGTGTTATCAGATTCATTTTTCTCACTAGCAATCGAATTAGAGATAAGCAAAAGGAGAAAATGAACATAGTCAAACAAATCAACTCTGTCTTACAAATGTCAAATTGAATCAAGAATCAATATACGTTTCTACAAAGGAGAAAAGAGAGACTCCATTTGGAGGCCTGAGTATGATTTAAAGATAAATTTTATTTACAATAAAAGGAAAAAGCCCTTCCCGTTTACAAAATTTTACTTTTTCACGCATTCACTATGCAAGCAACTAAAACGATCAACGGTTCTACTTACAAAGCCCCGCAATTCTATTCCACGTTTTTACAAGCAGCTTATCAATCATCTACGCTTAATCAAAGCAGGCTAAAAAATGAGAAATATACTCAAGAACTCGAGGTGGGAAGCTATTGTCCAACTTTTCGTTCATCAATAGATCCCCAAACAGAACCACAATCTACTCTAAACACTGAACGTGAGCATATAGCGAGAGAAAATTATCCTAATCAATCGATCATTTTAAATTCTAATTTTATACAAAACCAAGCCATCATACTCACGGACTCGGTGACGATTTCCAATGTTACAACTATTTCAAAGGAGGATGGAGATACATTCAACTTCCGATTGAATATCCTCCGATCAAAAACCCATGAGCATGGCATGAAATGTGAAGATGAGAAAATAGCGCTACACAACACAATTGCTGAGCTCCGTGATGATCTGCAGGAAGCTCGCTCTCAATTTAACCAACTCCTGTCGAATAATCAAACTCTGAAGTCAGCAATTAAAACACACCAAGACAGAAGCATCGAACTTGAAAAGAAAATTGAAGAGCAGTCGAGAGAACTTTTTGGGTTGTCTCAAGTTTCTGAAAATAAAATTAATCATAACAATAGCATACAGCCATGTGAGCATGATTTCTCCTGTGAAACGCATAATCATTATGCGTGCAAGCAGTGCGCAGAAGAATTTAAAGTAACCTTTTCTTAAGAAAGATAATAAGTTTGTCTTTTAGACAAAGGAGAATGAATTGAAGAAGATAATTGAAGAGTTGAAGATTTGTTTTGAGGAAGAAATTAAAAAAAAGGAACTTCTGAAAGAAGAGATAGCTACGCTCAATAAATCTATAATAGAAGAAAATGTGAAAAAACAGTTACTTTTAACAAGCGAAGACGAGTTGAGGAAAACCATAGAGGAATTAAAAAATTCTTGTCGGAAAGAAATCGAAAAGCAAGATTGTTTAAAAAAAGAAATCGAAAAACTTAGGGTTTCTAATAGTGAAGGCGCAAAGAAACAAAACCAATTACAAGAGGAAAATGAAAGACTTCGAAAATTGATCGTTGAAAACAGCAAAAATGAAATTGACAAAGTTACAGAATTAGAAACAGCTCTTCAACACTTCCGAAGCGAATTATCTCAATACAAAAGGTCTGTGGGTCCTAATGAAGCTATAAATTCGAAAGAGAGCATTTCTGTTGAGAAGGAGGAAGAAGAAACTAATTTACGAGAATCAAAGACTTCCAAACCCAACAAAACGGCTGAGACGCCAAAAAATATCGAAACATTAGAGGATTCCCCCAAAACTCTCAAGTTGCAAGAGAGCAGATCTGGCATTAGAAAAGAAACTCGAAAAATAACTCAAACTTCGAGTGCGAATTCAAAGGCATCATCTTCCATACAGACTCTTAAGAATAAAGAATCTTCTCTTTCAAAGAAGCCATAATTGGTTTTGTCACTTTGTCCAAAAAGTGTGAATGTGTTGCGGTGACATCCATGAGCAATTTTGACTGAAAACAGTGAAAATTTAAATTCAATAGGAGGAGGTCTGTTGATTCTTCAAATAAGTATAATATTAGTAACTGAATTGATTTTTCCAATAACGTATTGTTCTTCTCCATACTATCACACATCTCTGATTTTGTATACATTACGTCAATCTGTCTTATGTGAATCTTGGGTTTACGTCTCGAAAATATCCTTCATTGTAATTAATACGAAATCCGAGCATCTTCCACTAGAGATAGATTGGCTAACTTCTCACCACGTATTGATCATAGTCAAGTTAATTTGACGCAAATTGCAGATATTTTTCACTCTTTTGCTTAAAAAGAAACTTTCCTTTAGATGGTATCTTGATTCTGAGCAAGTATTTTCTACCAGTTCCTGAGCCAGGCATTTATTAACCATCCTAAAATTTTGGCTGCTTCTGATGATTCGTTTCACTGGATTTTTACTTGATAGGGAGAATTTCGGTTTTAATTTCTTCGAAAATTATTCTTAGGTTCTCATCGAAATTTCTCTTTAAAACGAATGGAATTATTCGCAAATTCCTAAAAGCCAGCAAAAATTTCATGACTTTTGGTGCTTTTGCTTGATTAACCTGTATTATCTCTGCCCTGAATTCTTCTCATGACTGGTGGAAGCCAGTTTGGCCATTTAACAACTTTCTGCAGTATATACCATTAGTGTGCAACCTTTGATGAATTTTGAACTTTACACAGGGACCCAACGAGAATTTTTAGCAGTGAAAATCATCATATACTCTGATAGAATTGAAAGTTAGGCATAGATAGATTCCATAAAGTATTTATTATATGACATTTTTCTGACTTTTGCGATGCTTTCAACATGAATGTCAGCAAATATACATTAATTTAGGTTCTCTTACCACAGAAGATGTGGTCTCTACTTTTCGATTGTAAATTTCCACTCATAGTCCGATTCTATATGGTTTGACTTGGCAAGCAGAATTGAAACGTCAGCTTAACCACCGGTATGTCCAGCTAAACTCCAGTATAACATGATTTTTTAATTCATCTGAAAGTCAAAACATAGTCACAAATTAATTAATTTCAGTAGTTCAAATTTTACTGGAGAATCGATCCATCAAAAAGCAGTAAGATCAATCATATTTATAGCCTAGCATCAGAATTTATACATTTCAAAGAAAAATATCACTCATAACTCCGATATACTTAATAAAATGGAAGACATTACTGCCAGTCGCAAACCAGCGTAATCTACCTCATTTAACTCGCTCTCAAAAAACCACCATGAAGATCTCCAATTTTCATCGCACCGAACGTTGACAGTCCCACCCCATCCAAATTGGCAAAAAAGGTGAAATATTACAAGCATACATGTTGATAACAGTAACAATAGAAGCTACTCGTGCTTGATCTCGACGAAACACTTGTTTTTGTGAAAACTGAATACTTTCGCGAAGCTGAAATCAATATAAAAGTAATACATTCTCCGAGAAAACCGTATGCTCTAATGGTACATAAAAGTTTGAGTGCGGAGGCAAAACTGTTGATCTTTACATCTCTACGAGACCAGGTCTCAAAGAGTTTTTGAAGACACTGTCAGAGCTTTATATGATTGTTGTCTTCACTGCAAGTCTCAAAGCAGTATATAAACCTTTTGAATCATGTAGCTAATTTGCTTTTTCTAGTACGCGGAGCTTGTAATTAAGACCGTTCAAATTGAAGAATATATTGCCGGTGTATTTCACCGCGATCATTGCAAAAAGACCGCTGCAGGGCAGATTCAGAAAGACTTGGCAATATTCGGGATGCCATCGAGCGATATTATCCTTATTGATGTAACACAATTCAAATAGTTAATGTCATCCAAGGAATTTTTTTATAGGATTCACCAGTTCACTATACAAAGCAACCCCACAATACATTGCTTATCAAAGCTTTTAAAGGAGAGTCTGATGACAATGAGCTTGAGAAGGTTTCAAGCTTTTTGGAAAGCTTGGTCCCGAAAATTGATGTTAGACCTGTGCAGGAGAAATATACTGAATTTGCTCGCAAATTTGAAACCAGAAACTTCTTCCATCAGGCACAGGACTTCTCTTTGGAGGAGTTTTTTAATTTGGCTGCTGAAGTGTTGCAAAATGAGTAAAGCTAAATTCTTTGTTCTGCAAGCTTCTGGAGAAACTCGAATATTCAAATAAAATATGAGTATAAAAATATTTGGAGGTAAGAAATGCGTATGAATCTGTGATAAATTGAAAATTTGTTATTATGTGTGTTACTATCTATCAATAATATTATTTGAATCTTTTAATAATGAATGAAGTGATGCTTATATATACATATACTAAATGTTAATCAAAAGCTTACCTTTGAATTTCTCCATTAATATTTTCATTTGATAAGTTTATGTGGACTGTTCACGTAATTAATCCTCAAAGGTTTCACAAGGGAAGCAAAGATATTTATCTTGGAATTTGTAAACAATTGAAGCTTTATTTGGCAAAAATTCACTATTCATAAATATTGGAAGGTCGAAGGAGATAGCCCCTGTAGGATAAAGAAGATTTTGTATTGTTAAATTTATTGCTGAGCTAAGAGAAAAAGAGCGAGAAGCAAATTGAGGCTCATTGAAATTTATCTCGTTAAATTTTGAAGCATTCTGGCTTTTTCTCCATTATGAGGAGCGCATATGAGGTACTAATTTCAATTCAGATTTCAATATCTTGGCAGCGAGTTTCGAAAGCATTCGGAGTCTTCGAATCGTCTAATAGTTTTAGTTGATTATATATAGAAAAGATGACGATGCAATTTCATTTCCAATGTGAACTTTCCAACGAGAGAAAAGGGAAACAATCCATTGAAGAAAGGAATTTCTTCTTTTCTAATACGACAGCTTAGTTTCAGTATAAATTCGAAACATATCACGAGATTTCAAATTATCCATGATTCGTAGAGTAATACCTAGCAACGCTCCCAAAGTATCAATGTGGTATACAAAACTAAGTCTGGCTACAGGTTATTTGCGCATGATAGATAATAAATAGTCTCAGAATCTCTGTTGCCTTCATAAATATAAATTTTTTCTATTCTTACTTATTTGTAATATTCAACTCTTCGGAGAATGGAATTTTTCTTAAAATCATTGGAAAGATTAACAAGGAAGCTCTCTTCTAACTTTAACAAATCATTTTCCTGCATTTTATTTGTCTAACCGAGTCACTTTATTTTCGCTCCCACTTTTGATTTATCCGTTATTACCACACAAGGTCGTTTCAGAGACAGTTTTAACTACAAATTGGATTAGATACTTCAACGCGACTCCTCCTCCTTCGAACGCTATATCGATTAACCCATTCAATAGTATCATCCACTCTCCCGACTTACTATGCATGTCGAATATTCTTAATTTGCTCCACTTATAATTCCCAAATGCGATCAATCTTAATGTAGCAAGAACGATATTAACAAATTGGCAATGGTTACACGTTTAACTGATCTAGAAGACCCTCAGCAAGCACTTGAAAAAACATTTTGAGGTCAGCTTTAGACTCTTCATGTCGTAAAATTTTAAATTTGAGAAACGAATTAGATTTGCCTCCGTTAATAGTACCTCTGTTATAAATACTTGATACCGAATCTCAATTTTATAAAAAAAAACATTAAACTCGCAAGAATAAAAAATGGGTCAGTCAGATTCTAAAGAAAGAGATCAAGAAATCTCAGAGGCTGAATTGAGAGACGCATTCAACTTGTTCGACAAAGATCGCAACGGAACTATCACAGTCGATGAACTTCACACTGTTATGATGGCTTTCGGAAAGCATTGCTCACATGAGGAAATCAGGGAAATGATCAACGAAATTGACGCTAACAACGACGGAAATATTGATTTTGAAGAGTTCAAGAAGGTTATGGCTGATGATGCTCACATCAAAGAATCCGAAAGCGATCTTAGAGATGCATTCAGAGTCATGACTGAAGGAAAAAAGGTTGAAGGATTTTCCCCAGATGACCTTAAAAAAGTCATGGAAAAACTCGGACACAAACTCACCGACAGAGAAGTTGAAGCACTTTTCAGAGAAGTTGATAATGATAAAGATGGATTGATCAATTTTTCAGAGTTTGTCAATATGTGGAATGCAACTCACACACATTTCTAAGTATTCTGACATTTTCCTATCTGACTTCGTCTATTTGCCGTCATGAGAGAGAATTATATGAGTTGTTTTACAGCAAAAGAATATCCTTTACAATTTGATTCATTTTGATTAATGCATAATTTGCATAATCATTGAGAGTAGGACCTCAACAATTATGAATATAAGGTTACAACACAATTTCTCTTTTATTTAAGCAATTAACGGTGATGACAGAGAATAAGCTTTGTTTTAAGAAGAAGTGCTTCATTTTTCGAATTAATTTAGGATTCAACTTACGATAAGTTAGAAATAATATCCTTTCGCAATTTTTTATCCAAGACAAGCGACATTTTATTGCTAGTCAGACTACATGCAAACTTAATTTCAATGGTATTATAATATCACTGGATTTGGGATTTGCTATCATTTTAGTTTCATTGCTGGTGAAACATTTGAAAAAGGAAAGCCTTTTGGGTTGATTCGAACTTTATAGCTCATCTTTCTGAATTAGAATCCACACAAGCAATTAGCAATGCATTTATGTAACAAGATGACCATCCCGGAGAAGTTTGGACTTCAATACATATAAAAAATATGATGTTTGAAAGTTTAAATTTCTCTTCGACCACGATAACTACGACCACCATATTTTTTTAGTCTTTCAGATACATTCATGCTATTTTCGCTTGAGACTCAAGTTCTAAAGGCAAGCTCTGGTTCAATGGAATTAAGAAGAACGAAGAAGATGACTCGACTTCATATTAGAGTGATATTCTCAGCGATTATATTGATGTAATTTCGTCGATATGAGTCTTGCCTCCAGTGTTCAATTTGAATTCTAACGTGTATGTTTGAGCCAGATGGCCAGTTCAGAGCCGTCACTACTTCAGAAGGATAGCAAAAAAAAATCATTTGAAGACAATTTGAGTGTTGACTGTTTGTAAAAGGATTTTGTAAAATTTTTGCAACATTAATCGTGGATTTATGAGCTCCACTGTGTTTGCATTTATCAGTATGTGGATGCTCACTCGGATGCTAGATTTGTAGTCTTATACCAACACTTACATTGGTGAAAATTTACTAATTTTGAATATAACAATAAATAGCAAATGAATATTGATTTCGTAATCTATTTCACTTTCCTCTTCTGCTTCATTCTCTAAGATTTCAATAAGCTTTATCATTCATTCGTTGTAAAGCGTTCGAAAGTGAAAAATCTAGACATTTTTCTTTACCATCTATAAATGGTCTTACTTTTTTCCTTGATATCGATGACTCGAGCCAAGAGTAATTACAACTGATAACTTTATGTTTTTTTTTGTGTTTGCTGATTCTTCATTAATATACCGAAGTCTATGGTCATGAGAATTTTTCATATTTCTTAAGGAATCCTTCTTCATCTTATATTAAGACCCAAAAAATGTTGCTAATTCTTGGTTTTGGCTGAGCAAACAGCCGCTGTAAAGAGAGAAAGATAATCAATACTTCAATTATGAAAAATGATCCAAATATTAATCCGAACACAACCCTAGCTCACGTTCACATACTTCAAATAAAAATGTGAAGGGATTCAAGCTCGTTGACCCGATTTACAACGACGCAGAATGTATAAGAAAGCAACTCAAGTGCCGCAGCCTTGTTTACGTGAAAAAAATATTTTACCAATTAAGAGTCAACTTTTCGTCAGCTCCAGTTATTCACAGTAGACTAAATAAATTTGACTAAATAAATAATTTGGTGAATTTCTATCAGTATCTACTGCTGATTTATGGTCTTTTTTTGAAGGATATTCAACATAAAAGCTTCTAAATAAAAATTACAGATAAATCCTTAACCTCCGAAGTTCGCCAATTAACCTGCTTATTGAGTCAAAAGCCTTGATTCTCAACTTGACGAAGCAGATAAGTTCGGGATAACGATTTTGAAAAGCTATTTCTTACAATAAATAAACCAAAATAAGGATGCTAGTTAGGAAAATAAAACTTTCCCAGGTTTAGCGGAACGTAAAGTCAGTGAGTTGTAGCACCAAGATTTCATATTCTATTGCCAAATTTCATAGCATTTACTAGTACAGCTATCATTATGATTCGGAGGAAGGCTCAAATCTATAAAATTTTTATTGCTCTGCTTAGGTCTCACCTGGACCGCCTATTCATAACAGGCTCGACTGCTCGAATTTAGACGAAATAGTAAAATTTACCTTTTTTGGCTTGAATATTAGAAGCAAGCTGGTAAAAAATGCTCCATCACATGAAAAGTTAATATTTGTTACCATAATCCACAGAACGTATCAGATCATGGGTTGACTGCATTAAACTTCACTTCTGAACCTCAAGGGTGTAGAAGGATGTATGCCTATTACTGTTATGTGTCTGTAATATTGATAATTATCCATAAAGTCTTATGTTATGCCACAGCCGATGTTTTCTCATATGTGTAGTAATTCAAAAAAAATGTGGAAAAGCAACTTTGATGATTTTATGATGAATAGAGCAGAGGAATCCTACCTATGTCTGATAGCGCGCTCTGCTCCTATCAAGCCAACTTTGATATTTATTAACTCTACTTTCGAAAAGGTTTAACATATCGCGAGACCGAATTGAAAAAAAATCATAACAATGTACAAATGTTAGATACGAATATTCGAGTATTAAATTATGAATATGATTGTACAAGATCCTATCTAATAGAAATATTATTAAACAATTGCTCGAGCTGTGAATTTGGTAGGAGTGAAACTTCTAAGATCGGCATTTGAATGAAAATTAAACGCCTCGGTTGAAAATCCCTCGAGCTGATGAAGTTATCCCTTCATCTCCAAGCTCATCTAAGCAGGATTCATCCTTGATCAATTTCCACGTCATTCTTGTATTCTCAGATTTCGACTTGATCTCCTTCGACAGCTTCACTCCTTCCACACAACTCTCCATGGGAAGATCGTATCCCAGTAAAAATAGGTCAAATTTGCATGAAACAGACCGAAAATCAGCACATTCAGCGAGCTTCACGAGAAAAGGGGAGATCATTGATAGCCAACAGTCAGTTACATCTCCTGTAAACCGAGACACAAGAAGACTGTTTTGAGGATGTTGCTTGGTGTTTTGCACCGCATCATCAATGAAAATCATTTTCGCAAAATTCGTCCCAACGATGCTGAGATCCTTCGTAATACTCGTCTCGCAGGCCCTCACACAATGGTCTCGGTGAAGCAATCTCGAGATGTAGTTTTGTAAACTCAGCTGTGCGATGATGGCTTCAGCGTAATCTTGAGTGCCCGCGGTGTATATGACAATCTCGAAATGCTGAACCATGGTTTTCAGGAAGGTTTCCAAACCTGGCCTTCTTGCAGCCCAAAAAGTCAAACTGACGCTTGAGGCTTGAAGCTATATTTTGAGTATACCATCAAACAAGGCCTAAATTGTTGGAAGTTACCTTAATCTCTTGTGAAGGAAACTCAGGCTGGGACTTCGTTGCATGAATAAGGGTCTCGTCGAGGTCGAGTACAAGTATCTAGAAGAGCGAGATAAGATACTTGTAAGGTCAGGGATATATTACCGGTTTCGCGTCAGAGGTCTTTGAAGGGTCTTCGAACATAGTTTTAATCAAAGTTTTTCTAGCTGTGATATTATCGGATGCACGTCTCTGGTGCTGACTCGGCCGCGTTGGTTTTGAGTTTTCTCGGCGTTGTTCAATTGTTTTGAGTGGTGGGGTGGGGTTAATGCTCTGACCTCCTACAGCAACTATTTTTTGTAAGCCAAATATCATGGATTTGTGGTGCTTCAATTATTTTTTATAAACTTAAATCAGGCAAGTTAAATACCCGTGTCTCGAGCATTACTGTATTTTAATTCATTAATAGATTTGCAGCAAAGTCTGAACGAATTCGAAGTTTATTGACACCGATTATTTTACCGGAATAATTTATTTATTGTTTAATTAGTAAAAACTCATCAGTAGTTTAACAAGTCCTCACGGAGTCAGGATGAAAATCAGAATCCTCCATGATCAGGCCCAATTTTTCAATGATAACCTAGTATCAATAGGCTCTTAAAGCAATGAATGCTGAAACTCCTGAAAAGCATTGATACTCATTACATTCATATGTCTTATAGGAAGGGTTTTTTCAAATTGTTCGAATATTAAAGGGGTTCTTGTTACTGTAAAAAACAAATGATTCTCAAACAACTGTCATTAATTAAATCTCAGGCTTTTGCTAAACAAATTAATTCTGTCTATTCTATTCAATCTTGCTGAAATATCCTACAAGCCGCCCGTCTCCTTGAAATTTGGGGAGTTTTCGTGCTACCAGCAATTTGGGAATGTAGATGGTAAAGTTTAACAAAGGGAATTTGTTTGCTATTGTGGTGACTCCATTTGAAGAGTATCATTTCTACATTGGATTACGTTCATTTGTAATCCTGGAATTCAAAGAATATCAGGCACGATTTTTCTTCGGAGCTGAGCTTGAATCAAACTAAATCGAAAAAATTTGATTGTTACTTAAATCAGAGAGACAGTTTGTTGTCGGTACCTCATAGAACAATTGAGACTTAATCAATAAAAATAAAGGAAGGATATCTATAACAATATTATTTTTCTCAAGAAATTGTTCTCTTGTTCTTGAATTTAATTCTGAGATTTGACTGACAAAATTTGGTTCTTCTATCATACTACCAAAAACTACCTCGAATGGGGTTGCTTATCGGGCAAAAGCTGATCCTTGCTGCATGATTAGGATCTCCTATTAGAAACTTAAATTAGACTCGAAGACGTGGATTTTATCTCATTGATCTTATGATTCGCAGAAATCATTCTTATACTCAAGCTGGCTTCGAGAGCTCGAATTTTAGGAGAATAAGAAAGTCAGGGTGTTAACAGAAGCAGAGTCGAAGGAAATTGGATCAGCATCGGTTTATTGTTGGAGATGAGCTTAGAGTTATATTCAACTTTCGACTTCAGCTCTTCAATTCAATTTAAACCCGAATATCCGGATTGTATATCAACATAAAACCTTTATCATCCGAATCTTCTTATTCTTTTATAAACTTAGTTTTTGTTCACTAACAAGGTACTATGTGTAAAAAGATCTCAAAAATTACTTGCTTATAAATAATGAAAAAGAGTATGTTCTGTTGATGCATAAAGAACAAAATTATAGGTTCGAGTTTGCGTTATCAAATCAGGAAACGTCTGCATAATCCAATCTGGAAACGTTTGCAAAATCCAATCTTTGAATTTAAGACTTGAATCACTTTTACACTAACTGATTGAAATAACTGATACTACAGCAACAACAAAAAAAGCCAAACCAAAGTCCTGATACCTATATGGAATCTTGATTGTTCCTTCTCAAGTGAGATCGATATATGAATTTAATGAAAGCTAAATAAATCTTCTTTGTAACTTGACAATATTTTAGAAAAATGGCTAGCGTTTTCTGTAAACTAGTTTGTAGCTTCAGATAAAGAGAAACACTCTGTTGAGCAACGAAATTTGATAATGCAGTAGGGAAAAAGCCAGAAAAAGGCCTGTCAATAAGCCGCATGGACATGTAAATTATGAAGTTCTTCTTATTGTAACAAAAAACTCAGATAATTTAACCTATTTTATGGAGATAATTAGTAAAATTTTTTCCGAAATTAATATACGTCACAAGGACACGGTTTACCCAAGGTTATTAGCCATATTACATTCTCATTGCGAATTACCTCTTCAGGTGGTGTCTTGATCTTGCTACGTCTCCTCGAATATCAAATTCGACACTATGCTTCGAATGATTTTTTGTGTTAGATTGATTTTTCTTTTTTGAGAGGTTAAATTTAACCACTCGTTTTCGCCTAGTGCGAGCAGCAATTTCAGGGGTTAAGAAATTATTTTGTTGAACTTGCAATTGAGGAGGCTGCTCAGGTTCCTCAATGTTATCATTGAGATCAATAGCAGGTTTTTTGCTCTTCTTCGTCATTCTTTCCTTCCTCGCTCGATAAGCTCGAAGGCAGTACATGATCCTTTCAACAATTTGTTGAATAATCAGTCCCAAACCCATGAGAGCATTGGCACCAACTCCGATGATTATCAAAATAATCAAGCCAGACCCAATCGCCGTTCTTGAATCTGATGATAGCGACAAATAAAAGTCATCTATTCCAAGAATGGTGGCAAGCATTCCCATCACAATCTTGATCAACTGGTTGAAAATTAAAATGCTGGTTTGAATCTTCGACTTAAACGGTTTAAAGCCAGCAACTCCGATTAAAAGAGCTATGGCGATGGCTGTATAGGCAATGGCTTGAGCCAGTCCTACATCTTGAAAAGAGAATACAAGTAGAATTATCAAAGCGCTTTGTAATGTGAGAATAATGAGAAAGCTCCTCATGATTGGGTGACCCACTTTAAAATCTTCGCTAAGGACCCTCAAATTACTCGGTAACTCCACATATTCATCAACAACTTTCTCTCTTTGACGCAACAATCTTCTTCTCAGAGTGATGTGTCTTCGAGTTGATGGGGCCTCTTCATATTTTTTATTTAAGAGGTAGATGCCAATGAAGATAATGACGACATAGGAAATGACGACGAGAGAACTTAAAGCCAATGAGAATGTAGCATATTTTCCAGTCGAATTGTTTTCTCTCATTTGAATTATGCTACTCATAAATAACTCATCAAAATCGCCAAGATAAAAGCTCAAAAACATGTTCCAAACAAAGATGTTTCGAACAAAAGCAATTTTGCGCGATATGCTTGGTTTTCCGCTGAGAATAAAAGCGAGTATTGTAAGTACGATTCCTATCGTCAGAACAATTAAATTTTTTGCTATATCCACTCCACTGTTATCTAGCATGACAGTGTTTGTTCCCCAAAATTCAAACTTTCCAATTGTCGAAGTTGTAATCACATCCGTATCTTCTTTCATAAATTCAAATGGGTTAGGAACTAATTCCGACCCCTGGATTTGTTCGATAAAAACAACAAAATTAGCTGGAAAGCCAACATTTATATAAACAAAGATGTTTATTTCTCCAAGAAAACCGATGAGGAGTGTCGCAGCGGTGCTAGCACCACCAAGGAAGGCTGGTAATGCTGAACTTGCTGCCGTTGCGACTTGGATGGCAGCTTTCGCCGCTGAACCGCTTGTACTTCCATTTACACAGCTATCTAGATCAATTACAGAATTGTCAGTAGGATAGGCACAAGAAACACAGATGCCTGTGCTAGTGTAATATCGCAATGGACAAGTTGATAGACAGGTGCCATTATCAGCGAATAAGTAGCTGTACGGATTGCAGGTTAAGCAATTAGTTGCTGCAGGACCATTACAGGATAAGCAAGGTCGATGATTTTCATCTGAAGATGAGCTGTAACAAGGGCTGCAGGTATTATTCTGGCTGTCAGAGTACCAACCAAAAAGAGGACATTTCTGAAGACAAGTGGAGTTAGGTGGGTAGAAGTAATACCCATCGGAGCAAGAAAGACAATTATTTGAATTTGGTCCATTGCACGTTAAGCAAGCGTATGCAGGGTACAGTCCAACGACGCCTTGAAAGCAAGGCTTGCATGTCATGGTGGTACTGTCAGGATACGTCCCTGGTGGACATGAATCTAGACAGGTGCCTTGATAAAGGTATGTTGAGCTATCTTGGCAGGATAGACAGTCGCTTGAGCTTGAGCCATTGCAAGTTTGACAAGCTTTTTCTGGGCTAGATGCAGTTCCTTGGTAGCATTGAACACATGTATAAGTTGTGGAATCTCCATACCAGCCGGTAGGACAAAATAATAAGCATTCCTGACTCATACTGTGGAAAAATATTCCCGAATAACATGTTGAACAAGCTGTTGGATTTCCCGAACAGGTTTTACAACTCTGACTATTGCTGGTAGGGCTGCCCGCAACGTAGCATGGACTACAAAGTTTATTTGCAGTGTCCTCCCAGTAGCTCTCTGGGCAGGTCGACCCACATCTTCCGGTGGTTGGATCGAGGAAATATGGCGAGTTACATGAAAGACAGTTGTTTGACTCGCCACCTGAACAGGTCTCACATGCCTGCTTTGTTGGGGCAGATGGAAGATATTGATAGCACTGCTTGCAAGTGTTGGTTGTAATATCTCTCCACCACCCTGCAGGACATGAAAGCACGCAAGAATTCGTAAGTGAGTTTAGAGTGGCGTTAGGGAAGCAAGATAGGCATGAATTAGCCGTATTTGAGTTGCAGGTATAGCAGCTCTGAGTTGGTGATGTGGCTGGAGCCTGATAGCATTGGAAACACTTCGAGACTGATGAGTCTGCATACCAACCAATGGGGCAGGCCGGAACGCATTTCCTAGTACTCGTATCTAGCAAAAGAGGACTTGCACAGCTTTGGCACTCATTGGAATTAGGACCAAAGCAGGTTAAGCAAGATTCATCTGGGAAAGATGGGAGATTTTTTGTGTAGCAACGATGACATGTGTAGTCTGCGGTTGTACCATAGTATCCACTTGGACATGTTGAAACACAGGTCGAAGTAAACGGATTGAAGTAAACTCCAGGATAGCAACTCAAGCAGTTCGTGGAGCCTGAACCTGAGCAAGAATAGCAAGCTAAAGGGGTAGTTACTGGCAAGACTGGCGCGTAGCATGCAGAACAGGTGCTTAAGTATGGATTTGTCCATTGTTGAGCAGGACAAGTGAATAAGCACTTCTTATTCGCAGCATCATAGTACGCATCTGAATAACAAGAGAGACAATTATTTGAATTGGGACCATCACAGGTGTTACAGCCAGCAGCTTGAGGGCTGTTCTTGTTGAATTGGTAGCAGCGAACACATTTGTTGGTGGCAGAATCCTTATAATAGTTGGCTGGACAAGAGGTGAGACAGGAGTTCAGAAGCGGGTTAAGAAAGCGAGTTCCTGAGCACGAGGTACAGTCATTGGCGGAAGGACCAGTACAAGTATTGCAGGTTGAATCACAAGGAAATAGAATGATTTGGATACTTTTGATTCCATAAGATTCATTTTCTGGATCCTCATCGAGGCTAGAACTGAATTTAATTGTCATTGTTGAGGAGATATGTGGAAAAATATGAGATGCCCGATCAAATACTACGTCTTTGGTGCCAGATATTCCGCATATAAGTGCTGCACCTTTCGAGTAGTACCATTTCTCTGTATATACTCTGACCCCATCAACGTCGAGATACAAATCTTCATTATCCCAAGAGTCAATAAAATATGCTCTCCAGGTGACGATTGCCGCGTAATGCGCAGGTAGGCTTGAATAACTGTTCTGCACCCATGAAAATTTTGCAAAAAAATTATAGCCTCCGATAATATTTTCTGTGCAATATCCACCATTTAAGGCCGTACCAGATCCGTTACTTGAAGTCCACTCTACAGGTGGTGAAACCCACTGATGATTGAAAAGGTCTTGAATGACTGGATGTCCAAGTTGATCCATATACAATTTTGCACCTATTTCATAACTTATTCAAGCTAAAATCAAAAGACTTCTTACTTTTGGTAAGAGGTATCAATGATTGAATGAGAATTATCCAAATGAAGGTTGAAATCTCAAAGCGCATGAGAGATGGTGTTTGTTGATTGATTTAAACTTGAATAACTTTAATTAAGAGTTC
>ENA-UOTZ01001463-UOTZ01001463.1-compost-metagenome-genome-assembly--contig:-NODE-1463-length-15848-cov-4.111280_pt1 | contig 15848 bp, 14 predicted proteins | sample MGYA00238144_ERZ746983 | MGnify/ENA primary metagenome ERZ746983 (study PRJEB28759, sample SAMN06268863) | compost metagenome | isolation source: single cell | place: USA: California, Emeryville, Joint...
GTTGGGAGTTTTCTCAGCAGTTTGAATTTCAGAAATATTTAAAGAAGATTCCTGCTTCAGGTATGCTTCATGCGCTTGCCAGTGATGGGGCCGAGCTGCACTTTGCAAATTGTACGCAGAAGGCGGGGTACTCTCTTGGAGACTTCTATCGTGATAGGACTCAAACTTGATATTTGAGAAGCTAGGAGTTTCATGTACGACATTCGTTAGCGGTTTGGCTTCTTCAGTATGATTGGAAGACTCTTCTCTCGGCTCTTCTTTTACTGGAAAGTGAGATGCTGGTAGGTATGCTGAAGGCTCTCTCCCATATTTAACGCCCAAGTGCTCGCCAGGGGCTTTCTAATTTCAGGGAAAAAATCCACGTTATACCTTATAATAAACAGTTAATGAGTCGTTACTTCTTTCTCTTCAGGTTCCAAATTCGCCTGAAAACTCTGAGCGCCTCTTTTTACTACCTCGTAGGGCATCTTTGGTCGATAATCCGAGGGTCGCTTTCCGGAAAGAAAGTTCTGAAAGGAGATTGGAAATGCTTTATTTTCGGACATTCCTGTAGCAGTTGGTTTTCTCAGAAATTCTTCATGAGTTTCTGCTTTCGTCTTGAGGGTATTAGCAAAATTGTCTGATATCGGGTCACTCTTGTTCCGTTTATGATAACTCAGATTCGATGCTATTGAATAATCGTTATGTTTTGCAAAAAGCTTGGAAAATAGCTTTGAAAGCTACCTTGGGCTGATTCATTTCCAAGTACGAATGGACCACTTTTTGAGTAGGTAGTTTGGGAGCCCTCCGGATGCCGACCATAAGAGATATTCTTGTCCTGGAATTCATCCTCATGATGATTAGGATCCTAGCGATATCATTCAAAGTCACTATCGAATCAGCTTACTTTTTTTGTGGTCTGCATAGGTTGCGCTGCTCCGGACTGAATCTCTTTCGAACTCATTGGTAGATTGAAGTTCCGCAAAATGTCAAGGTGACTGTTTTGATTTAAATTTTATCCAAAAAAACTGTGTTGGGATTGTTCTTTAGAACCTCCAAGCAATAATATTAGCAACTGATGCAGCAAATTCAGTTGACTGATATATGGAAAATATTAAGCCTGGCCATTTGATCTCCACCAAATTAATGATATTTGGCCTTTCCAGGCTAAGCCGATAATTGAAACTAAGGGTAGTAAAGGCATCAGAGTTTGGAAGCATGGAAACATCATAGAAGAGTACGATTCGTCTTATTTGATCTGACTGATAGCTGTTTGTACTGAGTCAAAATTTCGTTACTCGAATTTAGGCTGCATCCTGGAAAATTTTAAGATTTAGAGTTAGACGATGGCAGCAGAGGATAGTGATGATAGAAGTTTTTTTTTTTTAGTTGATATTCAATGACATATTTAATGACTATCACATGAATAGCACGAAAATCATAGACGATTGCTGTATTGGAGCAAATTTTGGGACTTCTTTTTCAGATAAGCATTAGTGTGCGTTCAATAAGATATCTAATTTACTCTAACGATTTACTGATTATCAGGCACTTTTCGTATAACTTCCATTTAAGGCACAAATTAATTCTTCTTCAGTATTATAGATAATATCCTAATTGTCAGGAGTTGATGTTGTCTAGAATATCTGTCAACTTTGAATGAAAAACTTGAATTAAAGATATATACTCCCGTATTCTAAACTCTAGAGTTTGCTATCGAGAGAGATCCTGTAACTAATACAGAATTTTGATATGATTTTGAAATTTCACCATGAATTTCACCCTAAGATTGTAACAATAAGACTATGCCCAAGCCACCATGAACAAGATTCAGGAAAAACAATCCCTAAAATTATCAAGATATGTAGATGACCCATTTACATTCTCCTTTGGCTGATATTTTACATTCTGAGCTATTCTCAAAGTTAGGATTATTTTCATTTGTTTGTTGTCTGTATCAAAAGTCAATCTCTTTAGCTGCATCAGCTTCTTATCATTTCGAGATATTTTTGGGCTTCCTCTAACCCCTACTCAGTATGAAGAAGCTCATACTCTTAGTTGACAATGCAAACCTTAATCAGTTATGCTGTCGAGCCTAATAGGGCACTTAATTACGTCAACATATCAATGGAGATCCTCACATTCTTTCCTTGAGGATTTTGTTAATTATTCTGTACTCATTTTTAAATAAATTTTAATCTTCTTCATGAAAATTTTGATAATCATATTAATTTTATCAAAATAGCTCTCCACCTCCGAGCACCAGAATATACTTAAAAAATTGCTGTAATAAACATGGTGAAGATAGTCGTCGAACTTTTGAAAAATACCGAACCCAACGAGAAGACCAAACTTATTTCTTTTGAAAAATCGTCTGGATTTCAACATTTTTTGAAACTTTGCTCTGAAAAACTCGGTAACTCCGGTTCCAGACTCTAACTCACATCTTACCCCCCAAGGCATCAGCGCAAAGCGTATCTTCAAGGGAAATGGAACTGAGATCACAGATCTCTTCTCTATTGACAACAATGACGTCGTTTATGTTTCGCAGGTACCTTTGATTCCTCAATTCGAGACCTAATTGCTTTAGGGCGAAGAATTCATGGCTAAGAAAGTGTCTTACATGGTCTCCAAAGAGCCCAGCGACGACTTAATGATGGATTCCCAAGCAAAGTCCTTGCCAAGCTACAAAGTCGTCATAATGGGTGCTACTGGCGTTGGAAAATCTGCAATCACATTCAGATATACTAAGAAGAAGTTCGTGAGCGACTACATCCCAACAATCGAAGATGAGCATAAGACAAGAACCGAGATCGATAACAAGCTCAGAGAAATAAGTATTTTGGACACAGCAGGTAGTGAGCAATTTATTGCTCTTAGATCGAATTGGATGACGAAAAGAGAAGCGTTTGTCCTCGTGTTCAGCATTGACAGTCCCAACTCTTTTTCTGACCTCGGAAATTTCTTTGATCAATTAGTAATGGTGTATCCAAAGCGACAACATCCAATCGTTCTTGTTGCTAACAAGACGGATCTACCAAGCACCAAGAGAAAAATCACACAAGAGGAGATTCAGCAGAAAGCAGAAAAATGGAAAGTGCCATATTTTGAGGTTTCAGCAAAGGACGATAAGAATATCAATGAGGTGTTCGAGTACATTGTGAGAGAGATCGAGAAAAATAGGAAGCCTGAACCTGTGATTGTTCCTCAGAAAAAAGGGTTCTGGGACTATTGTAATCTAATTTAGCTGATCTTTTTAATTTTTGAGTAACAGCATAAGGCTGTTTTAATGTTAGTTAGATTTATACTGCTCCAAACTAAACTACACATTTCCCAATAGATAAAATCAAATATCAAAAAAAAACTGTGGTATCATTCACCTCTTAATAATGTCATTCTCTACCATGAGCGAAGCTGGGAAAAATTGGGTTAAAATCGAATGCTAAGCTTCAATAGACACTGATGATGATTCATTCAATTGTTACACATAAAGCATACAATAGCGATTTCGTTGCTAATGGCTTAATATTTATTTCTTGCAAAACAAAGAAATTTATTGCTTCTTATCCGAAGAAGAGTCGACGAACTTTTTCGGCTCATAAGTTTGTAGTTTGCTATAAAACTTTGGATTCAGGTTCACATTTGAGATCTTTTGGAAGACTGACAAGCTCGCCATATCAATTTTCATCTTTTTTGTGTACATTAAGTATGCGATCACCAGCCCAGGTGAAAATGTTTCTCCGTCCTATGAAAAAAAAAAATTTAGTTTGCCAATCCTACATAATAATCTTATTTACTTTGCAGAATAGGAGTACAGGGCGCGTTTCTTCTTTTGATAATAGCTCATCGAGGTGGGCGCACACCTCGTCGAGATCGAGAACATCGACAATATTTTCGGCAATAGGAACGTTCTCGTAGAGGTAATCCTTTGTTTTTTCCTTAATATCTTCCACAGGCTCTTCGTATTGCACAAGATCGATGAGTGTTTTGATTCCAAGATCCTTGCACTGTCTCTTGTTATTCGCGTTGATTATTCCTCCCTAAAAACAAACGAGTAAGCAAACATAATAATTCTCTTTTTAATCGTACCAAGTAGAGTTTATCAGGGATGATCTCGAAGGGGAACCGCGAGAAAGAATACATGAGCTTTTTCGTGTATTCATCGATTTCGTCTTTCTTATCGGATTTTTTCTCTTTCTCTTCTTGGACTTTTTTTCTCTCGTTGAAATTAACGCAGAGGAAGGGGTATTTAGCTTCGAACCCTTCGAAACCGCCTTTCAAATAGAACACTTTGTTGAAGTCTTTGTAATCCTTAAGGGAGGGTCAATATGGCTGAATAAATGCGATTATGCTTACTCTAATAGCGTCCATCAGAATCTTTTGGTTTTCATTCTTTTCTTCTTCGTATTTCTTGTCCGCATCGTCGATGATACAAAGTCTGCGGATGCGCTTGGTTTTGTATTTGGTTTCTAGCGCTTCAAACTTTGTATTGTAGAGGTCGAACACCTTTTCAAAAGAAACGACTATAGAAAGAGTTAAGTAAATTGAGAAAAAATGCTCAATACTTCTCGTTTTGCCAGTAAAATCAGCGATAACATTGCTATCACGAATGTGATTTTCACCTGGCTTGGCTCTAACGTCAAAGAGAATCAAGTGGCGGAGGTCCTATTTGCATTGAGAGAGATAAGTAAGTCTGAATAAGAGGTCGTAGTTCACCTGGAGCATGTTAAAGAGTTCTTCTTTGTTAATTTCTTTGAACGCGATTTTTTGGTTCATGAGAGCTTGTTGTTGCTTTTTCATGGCGACGATATCAATTGGTTGAGGCAGCATTTCTCTAAAGAATGTTTGATTGTGATATTCTAAAGATTCAGAGTTGAATTATAGATCAGATAGTAATATTTTGCTTATTTATTGCAAAAATTAATTTTGTTGAACGAACTCTACTACTGATAAGAATTGGTGCTTCTCATATAATTTTCAACAAAATGGGATTAGTTGTGTTAAGGATCGATACTGAAATATTGGTGACAGAATCTAGTTCATTTACAAAGTACCTACTATAAAGCTTGAAATACGATTAAGTTGAATTTCGAGAACTCAGAGCTAATTTCTGAGCAAATATGTCAGTATATTTCATATTCTGCCAGTGAGTCCCTCGAATAATGATTAAAAAGATAGATTTCAGCCGACATTGCTAATTTCTGACTAATTTCCGACAAGCATGTTCAGAGCGCATTTAGACGCTCTCATTTTTCATGCGTTTCTGATGTTTCTAATGATGATGACAGTTTCATTGAACAAGCAAGCAACCTTATTTTCTGAATCTCAACATCCTTGCCGAGTAAATACAAGTAATTATGTCTACAATGCGCATTAACTGATATACCTTTCCTACTACATGATTGTTGTTCCAATCAAGAAGTTTCTGAAACAAGGTCTAATGCTGCCTACAAGAAATAAGTGAAATTCACAGGAGTTACGTCTATTTTAAAACGGAAGCTTTGTGGCTAAGTAACAATTAGAATCAGTTAGATGGGAAGAATTATCGTGTTTTTAACTAACGTTTTGATAATCCGCTAATTTAAATTTGCGCGGGATTTTATTCATTTTAAAGCAGAAAACGTTAAATTGTTTATTATTATTTCTTTAAAGAAAAATCCAGAATATCACAACAAGTACATCCCATGAACGACACCTTCGGCAGAATCGACATCATCTTTGGACCCATGTTCTCCGGAAAGAGCACTGCTCTCCAGATGAAAGTTAAACGCCTCAGCATTGCTCAAAAGAAATGCCTCGTGGTAAACTATATTAAAGACTGCAGGTACTCCCTCGACGAGGTTGTCTCCACACATGATGGGTAAAATCTCCTGTTATTTCTCTTGTGATATCATCTCGTTACTCTAGCCAAACTCTGAAAGCTCTTAAATGCGAGAAACTTGAAGAGGTGTTGAATTGGTATAAGGCGTACGATGTCATCGCCATTGACGAAGCCCAATTTTTCCCTGAGGTAACGATTGTCTCTCTTACGACAGCTGACATCATCTTGATTCATACATAGATAGTGGAGATCTGTGAAAAGTTGGCGAATGAAGGGAAAATTGTGATTGTGGCTGCTCTTGACGGCACTTTCCAAAGGAAGCCCTTTGGAAGAGTCCATGAACTCATTCCTATCGCTGAGAGCGTCACAAAGCTCACTGCTGTCTGCCTCGTTTGCTCAGGTGAAGCGTCGTTCACTCAGAGGACAATAGATAGTCAAGAAATTGAATTAATCGGAGGATGCGATATCTATAGACCTGTTTGCAGAAGATGCTATATCAAGACTTCAAAAGGAAAGCAAGAAACCTCCGTATGCTCTGAAGAAAAAGAGAGGTAAACAAATTTTTTTTCATTTGAGCTAATATTCGTTTGGGTAGTACTGAGAGTGAGACTTCTGTGAAGGAAATTGAAGAGTTAACTAAGGGTAGCACTTTAAATTCAAAAGAAGACAGCCTTAAATCCAAGGAAGTTGCGACAGCAGATCATGTTGAAGGATCCCAAAAAGAACAGACTGTTGCTTAACTATTTTGAGATATATTAAATATACAAATATTCAAAGAATTGCATAATAAATTTTAACTACTATATACCTGCTCTATATTGTTTCTCATACTACACAGAGAATGCATTGAAAAAGAACTTATCTTAAATACCCTATCATTTGATACTTAAGACTCAAGAAAACCTCATATAGATTACTTTGATTATTTAATAATAAGCCTAGCGGTTCTTTTTCTTACAACACGACAGAGTGATCAATTTATATATAATAGACGCGAAGCAACGCAAACACTGTCTGTATCCATAAATTTTCATCTAATCTTACGAACAGCGGCTTACAAAAAAGTCTTTCTCGATAACCTAGCAATCTACGAAAAATTTTAGATACTAATCAGTCTGGATTGTGGAAGAAAAGAATTTATTTCTATCTGTCAAAATTCTGCTCTCATCGATCTCAGTATGAGACATATCTGTAATAAGTCTGTCAAAAGCTTCAGATTTAACTCCGACGGTAGCCATCGTCTCCTTTAGAGCTCCGGCCAGCGAGCTCTGATTCTTTGAAACTTCATTTAATTTTTCAAGGATATACTCGAAATACATCCCTATGTCTTCGAACCCTTTATTATGGCTCGAAAGATCTCGGTACTCACGGCTAGCCGCCTTGAATTTCTTCAGATAGATTTTTGTATTCTTTACTCGATCTTCTTGCGATCCATCATATCTTGCTGAAGTATGACCTCTCAGAACGTTGGTTACTATTCTAGCGGCTTGCTTTTGCAGTCTTTCTTTCATTTGCAATCTCTTCAGCATAAGGTACGTTTTCTTCTCAAAGAGGTTCATTTGGATGACACTAGTGATCGTAACAACCATCAACGAGATAACGATAGTGCCCCAAACACACACAAAGAACACTATGGATCGACCCCAGACGGTCCTTGGACTATAGTCGCCATATCCAACCGTCGTCATCGTAATAAGTACATTCCACATGGAGTTCCAAATATCATACCCAGCTATTCCACGGTTTCTCGCAAAAGGTCGTTCAGCCATCCTCAGCATCCATGCGAAGAAAGGAATGCTTGCTATATACGCGCAAAGAACAAACACAAAAGGTTTCTCTTTCATCCAACATTTTATCGTAAATAGCAGTCCAGGCTCAACCGCATACATCTCACATAATCTGTGAGCTCGATTGCTGTTCCAATAGGACCATAAAGCAATAACTCTTATACCGATTAGAAGGCGCAGCACCGAGAATAGGCTTAACAGCTCATTTACATGATATACTATCACCTCATGGTCATCTAATGCCGAGGACGTATGCTTCACCCCGATGAGCCAAGGATACGGTATCAGAAAGACTATAAAAATTTCGAATAACATCGGAAAGATCTCTCCTGAAGAGGTAAGAGTCTCTTTCTCAGCGAGTACATTGCGTTTTTTTAAAAAAAGCATGTAGCATTTGTAGCGAAGAACCGTGAGGATAGCTGCTGCTATGCTTGTTAAGAGTACTAATTGCAGGAGCACTTCGGACCAGCGGAAATGCTCTTCGTGATATTCGAACTCATATTGGAAAGCAATAAGGGTCAGGGCTAAGCCGTTAATGATCAGCTTGCCGAATTCGATGAGCTGCAGCTTTTGAAACAGTACTTTTGTGATTCTTCCGTCTTCGAAGCTTGAATAATTCTCTTTTCCTGACTCCTCCACGATTCTTCGTGTAAAGCTCAGGTTTGAGGATGTATCAGTTTCAAGTGTCGGACTGCTTATTAAATCTTCAAATTCAATGTGTGGCTCCTCCTTTTCGGTCGATTTCTCTGTCATGAATGGATGAACCATCATTTTCTTAAAGATGGATTTTAGCTGAATTTTATATTTGCTTGAATTTGGATGAGGATAATTTTAAATTAGACTCAAACGCTGCGAATTATTAACGTATCATCTATCGTAGCCAAAACCATTTTTTTTTCTGAATGGACCTCTCGAAATCAAATTTCAGACATGATTAACCATAGAATTGGGGGACTGATCCAACCCAGCAAAATGAAACGGCAGAGTTTCGCACGTTCTGTGAAGCTGGGAGACACTCTTAAAATTTTTTTCAGATTCTTAACATACGTTTTAAGAGTAAAAAGCACCCATCGAAACTAAAAAACAATAAAAGTATTTATTCTCACTGAAAACGACCACGTTCATACCATTCAATTACACTTCTCAAAGTCTTCATTATTATTCTGCAACTGGGTAGTTGATGGAATGAATTTCATTGAAGTGTAAGAGGTATCATTGTTTTGGTTGGTATTGCCATATTTTGTTTTATGAAAGCCCCTTCAACTAACTCTCCATACTTTTAAAACTACACTATGATGATACGACCTATTTACGTGCGTAATTATCAACAATTAAGCTTGCAACTGATAACCAACTGATTATTCTTTTATATTCCGTATTTTCTTAAGCTCAATAACCTCATTTAAGTTTTCAGTTATACTATGAAAGATGCGAGTATTGCTTGTTAGAAGTTTCAAGCTTTTCAGTCATAATTTCCAATGTTTTAATGGATTTTATGAATATTTCTCGAGTCAGGAAGAGTAGAAAATAGACAATTAAATTCATTTAGTGTCACTGGATCACTCTCAACGCACTCATATGAAGATAACTTCTAAACAAATTAATTAGATGGGTTACTAAGAACTTCTTCAACCAAGGCTTCAATACTTTTGCTTGGGTCTTTACTTATGAGTTCCAAGAAAGTTGTCAAAGGAGTATCTGGAAGCAACTCCTTAAGCACATTAGCCTTGGCTTGGACTTCCTTGCTGTATTTTTTCTCAGCGATCGAGAACTTAATCTCGAACGTCTCACCGAACTGCTTCGTCACATTTCTCTGATCAACATAAGCCAGGGTCCATTTTGTTATGTAGTTTCCAGCTTTCTTTGGTCCTTTCAGAACGACAGTTGTCTTGAATTTTTTTCCAGGCTCTAAGGCGGGGATCTTCACGATATCTCCATATACTCCGCCCACATTTTGGAGGAAAGTTGTTTGAGGGAACGCCTCAGAACCGGTATTTTTGATAGTTAATACTGCATAAACCTGCTCATCCATGGTAGTAACGTGGTCAGGGATCATCTTTTCGAGCTTCCTGATCTTGCCATTAAGACTCTCCTTTTCTCCGATCACGATCTTCTCAACCTTGTCCGAAATTTGGTTCGCAATGTTCATAATTCCTTTCATCACTGCATTCTCTCCCTTTTTCTTTTTCTCGTCTTGCTCTTTCTTGGCCATCTGAGCCATTATCTGAGGCATAGCTTCTTCAATTGTTTGGATAATGAAGGCTCTGAGATTGCTTTTCTTTGATAAGTCCTGATCATCAAAGTCTTTGACGATAACAGGCTCTTCAACCTTAACCTCCTCCTGTATTTCAGGCTTCTTCTTGGACTGAATCATGGCTATTTCTAGCTTAGGATCAACTTGCTGAGCAATTTCTTTCTTCTTACTCATAGGGTTGGGTTCTAAGATTTCGATTTTCTTTTCTGGTTCTTCTACTTGCTTCTCTTGGACAGGAACTTCTTTCTTATTGAGAAGTACTTGGAAGGTTGAACTAGCATTTGAGATCGTGCTTTTATCTCCTAACATGCCTTCAGGGATCTCGTCTTGATCTTCTGGAGCAACAAAGATTTTAATTGACCTGACTTCTGGTCCGAAAGCTTCCATCATTGATTTAAAATCGTCCTCTGCGTGGATAAGAACGCGATCTCCCTCTTGGTCAACATAAGAAAGACTGTATTTCTCTGGGAGTTCTTCTTTGAAGGTGCTTTTGATGGCAGCGATCAACGCTTCGAAGTTTTCAGGCACCTTGGGGCATCTGTGGATCTTTTGGCCGAGACAGAGCTTGAAGATTATCTTTTCCATTTTGCTTTGCTTTTATTCTACTAATTTTGAAGAGTGATTTGATTAATTATTTTTGAGCAGTGTATTTATAGCAGCGAGCATCTGGTCAGATATAAATAAAAGACACTTCGTCAGAATCGAATTCAGGAGATAAATTTATCTGATCTCCTTTTTGTTGGAATCAAAATTAGTTAAACGCTATGAATCGGAACACGTAGTTCCAACAATTTATGCCAAGTTAAAAAGTATGGAAAAGATATCCTAGTCGCTCCTTTATAAGTAGAGAACCTTGTTGTGATTAATATTTATCAATCCTATGGAAATTGACAATCTTTTTTATTTCGGTGGTCATGAAATATACAAATGAAAGCACTCTTGCTAAAGTAGCTAAAAATGCCATTTTGAAATTTGTTGGAGTTTAGTTTCAGCAACAACGTATTCGGCGGCATAATGATGATTGTTGAAGAGCGGATATTCTAGAAGGTGTTGAGCACCTTGAGAACGACTGATAGAGCTTATGGTTTTCGAATGAGGTTATAGGGAATTCCCAACAGACACACAAAAGTATTGTCATTCTCTGCTTCCAGAAATTCCCAATTTTATTTCTGGACAACATAAAAAGATTGAGGTCTATCTAATTCTATTTGAAAATCGAATCTTCAACAGGATCAGTATCCTATAGCCTGAGATTTTTCGTCATACATAAAGTTGGCTGTTAACACGTGATTTATTGATTTTGCAAATGCTGAAAAAGGTTTGAACATATCCACTCCATCGAAACAATGAAAACATTTTTAGAAACAAATTATCTTATTATTGGCACAATCATCTTCAATATTCACTCTTTATTCAGGAAGTTGCTTCGAAAGAACAAGTTTGTTTCCAAATCTCTCTTCAAGGTACTCTTCCTCACCTATTTCTGCGAGATAGCGCTCTCCGTCGACTTTAACAGCTTTTTGATGAACAGGCCCGTAGAGTTGAGTTACTCTAAAAGATAAAATTATTTTATCAATCAAATTTTCACAATTTTGCTGGTTTACTTAATGCATGATGGTTCAAAAAATTCCACGTACTGCTGGCAGCGGTAAACATTTCCATTTTTATCCGGCTTTATTTTCTTAATCTCGTCACATAATACGAGTGTCTGCTCCGCCATGCATAGCATTTCAAGAGTCAGCTTAGAATGATCCTTTTTCCCGTATTCTTCCCGATCAACCAGCTTTTCTGAATGAGTTATCAAGGCCCACATTCCATATGCTCTATAGAATTTGATTCCAATGTCAATAAATTCAAGAATATCCGCTTTGATCTCCTTGGCGTCGAGTTCAAAGATTGCTTTCGCTTGCTTTAGCCGTCTTATGTTTCCGTTAGCAACCCGAGCCATTCGTTCAAAATCTTTCTTTATTCTCAGATATTCCAGGTAGAAGAAATTGGCATTTGCCTCGAGAATACTAAGAGACATGTCAGTTTATAATTATAGGTTGAAGAAGTATTACTCCTTTACAGCATCCAATGTAGTTCCCTTCGCTTCGATGAGATAGGAGGCTTGCAATACTATCGATTTCTAGCTGATCATGAGGATATTTATCTCAAAAGCGCTAATTACAGAAACGAGATGAATGACGGTGTAGAGTTTTCTGATCTTCTCCCATCCGATATAAAACAAGTCCAGGATTTGAACGAGATTCTTCCTTCATGTGAGAAAAAAATAAAAGTAAAGATAGATTTTGAAGAGTCTAGAGTTACAAGTATTCATCATTGATTGTGCTGGTAGATTTGAAGGTTAGAGGGAATTTTTCTCTGATATAATTTATGATTGGCTCTGCTTCGTTATAATATGCGAAAGCGTAGCAGTATCTCGCCATTATCAGCTCAATCGAAAGCGTTTCTTCATTGCCTTGACGAAATATTCAGGTGCTCGGAAAAGAAGATGCTATTACTTCCTTTGGTTGAGAAACTCTCCCAGTCACGAGTCAAAAAAGTCCTCCAAGTCAATGAAATTTGCTGAGTTTTTTGTTTCGAAAGAATTCTGATCTAAATAGTGATTATCAGAGTGAAATTTACGAAAGATTCGGTACCAAATCCACATTTTGATTGAGGTATGTATCAGCAGCCTCTTTGTATTGAGAGAAATTTTCACCGAATTGTTGTTGCTTGAGATATATCTCATTTGTGATGGTTCTGAATTTATTTCTGGACTCGTTGATCTTGGTCAATTCGGTCATATTTTCAGTCGATAAAGGAGTGGTAAGGAGCTCGGTAAAATCGACTTGATCAAGGATGATCGGCACTGGGAAACAATAGATCATTTTGCAGTTTTTCTTTTAGGAAAAAAATTCAGTAAGAATTTATTCAAGTTTTAATTTTTTCTTCAGACTGAGAGAAATTTTGAAATTTAAATGAAAAGACAATATCATTCAGTTCAATACATATATTCATTCTGGTTCTCTTCCTAAAAAGCAAAGCTTTAGAATAATCCTCAGCATTCATGGCACAATACACGAAGATATTGTCTTGTTCATTTGGTCAGCCTCAAAGCCGTAGTCTTATTGGTCACTACGCAGTTTGCATCCTGCAAAACAAGCATTCCAGCTTACTCAGCTTGCGAGAAGCTTACTGAGGAATCCATTAGAAGAGTGTAATTTGTATCACAGTAGTCTTTGCTATATCGATTGGAAAACCGAAGCTATTGACTTGGTCCTGATCTTCTATCAATACTGAGATTCAACACTTGTCATCACACTGAAATGTCTATATAACTTCATTTAGTGACGATCACTTTAATAAGCATATATATTCATATCTATCAACGAGTTACGACGGAAAATTATACATACAATCAATTCTCGAAAAGGTACGTTACAACTGATCCACGGGATTATCAACACAAAGTTATTAAACAATTTATTCACTATGACGATTTATAGAATTCACGCTAGAAGGTATCAAAACCTCACGAGTACAGACGAATGCTTTGGACTCGTCGACTTCCTATAGCTAAACAATTCGCTTTCGAGATTTTCAAGCTCCAAGATTTTATTGTTTATCTCTTCAGCTTTATTTTGCTTCATCAACAATTTATCATTAAACTTTTTACTAATCTCATTTCTGCTTCGGATTCTGTTGTACAGTTTGTTATTTTCAACTTTCTTCTCATGGCAGACAACCTTCCATATCTTTTCACAGTTCCTTATTTCCTCTTCCTTTTTGCGATCCTCTCGGATGCTCTGATTCAGTAATTTCTCATTCTTCAATTCAAAAACCTTCTTTTGCTTCTCTTGGAAGGAACGCTCTTCACTTTTCTTCCTATTTTCTTGGCTCCTAACTCGAGCCTCATGCACTCTTCTTCTCTTTTCTTCGATTTCATGCTCTCGAATACTCCTTAACTTCTCTGTAGATTTTGTAGATGACATGACTCTATTATGCTGGTCACTTTCTCCAAGGATACGTTTTGCTTTATCCTTCGTTGCCTGGATTTTTGCATTAATCTCTTCCCTTAAATTTCTCGTTCTCAGTTGGGTTTGCCCGAGGTGTTGTCCAACAAGTCTTTTTTCAGATCTGGTCTTATGAAGGAACTTGGTGCTGTCAGTAGATGTATCCAATAGAGACGCAGACGGTTGTTTTGTTAGCACTTGTTGGGTGAAGCTCGTCTCCAAAGAGGGGTTTGATGTATTATTGCGAGTGCTTTGAACACGAGAAAAATTAAGGATTTTGTTTGTTCTGGGCGTGGGGGTTGTGATGCTGGTGTCGATCCTTCTAATAAAGGTGATGTTTCTGGGAGAAGTGCTTTCTCTTGACATAGGAACCCTATTTTGTGGGGTTCGGTGAGGGACATTGATTGAAAAGTTGGCCTGAGGCTTTGCGAGCTGGACTTTGGATCGTCGGTTTGGAGGAGATTGTTGCATAGACCTGCAGTATCTATCTTCAATATTTTTTAAATTCAAAAATTTAACAAATTTATGGCAGTAGTCGTTAACAATAGGAATTATTTATGATTACAAAGTCTCATGTTTCGGAATCAGCATCTGAGAGTTAGAAGTGAGTAAAACTACATTATTTTGTCAGATTGAGATCACTGGATTGATGATCACTTTCTTATATCTAATCTTAATCTCTTAATCTGAGCTGCTTATTTTAAGAGAGGATCGTCCAATATTTTAGTGAAAAAGTCTCAGCTTCATTAGAAGCTAAATCCAGAATAACGGCTGATGAAACAATTGATGATAACTTGGATTTTGTTCCTACAGCAAATGTTAACTGCTTTTCTTTAAACTAAGATCAGTATTGTTAGAAAAATAATTTTTCTAAGTGATCTCATTTCGAATACATAGGGTAGTCGCTACTGATAGTACCAGCGAGCAAATCTCAGTTATAAGTTTACTTTTAATGTGAATTAGCAATAATATGCAATTACGGAATTAAACTTATACCATTTATATGGATATGGTATTAAGGTTATCTCATTATAAGGATATAGAATTAAAGTTATTCCATTTATACGGATATGGAATTTAATCATTAAACAGGCAAGGTAAACCTGGGCCTCATATAAAGCAAGTTAGAAAGGCGAATTTTTGTATCGTTCCTTGAGAGCACGTGCAGCTTTGGATCTTCCATCTAATGTATATCCATCTTTGTTCAACCGGGCGGTACCGTTTTTGAATGCGACGCTTCTTTGATCATATCCTCCTTTCGATTTCATTAGAATACCGAACTCTTTGAATTCACTCACTCCCCTGTTGTAGAGATCCATGGCCCTTTCACCTGTATAGCTCCCAAACTTTCGACTGAGACGGACAGCTGTCGTGGTACGCTCGAGACCCACGATAGCAGCATTTAAATGGTCAGCTTTGGATCCAATTGACCGATTAAATGAATAAGAACCCATAAAATAGTTTTCACGAGCATTAACTCCACCATTTTTCTCGGAGATAATATGGCACACATCTGCGTCTCTGTACTTAGATTTGATGCTTTTTGTCCTAGAGTCTTTACAATATTGGTCCCTATATTGTGTTGTAGTCAGAAAATCTTCAGGGCCTCGCGTAGAAGTGAAGGTCGGGTCGAATTCATGAGGAAAAAGGAATTCCTGGGCTTCGTCGTATTTGGACATATTTGACTAATGATATATAATTATATAAAAATAAATGTTGAAGATATATTATTTTGTAGCGTTGCAGTAGATCGTTGTTTTGATTTTTTCGAAATATTCTTCAAGAATCCTTCGAGAGCAGTTTTAGTGATCATTATTCCAGTCTTTTTCCTCTCTCTGTTGGAGTCATTGCTTGAGCCAGAGGATCATCTAACTCTCAACTAACGTCTTTCGGTTGACGCAATGAGATGAACCAGCAGATAAATGAACCTTTCAGAAAAATTTTTCAGAACCCCTCTGATACTTTCTGTGACATGAGACGATGAGAGAAGGCTGAAAGAGTTCGGTATT
>ENA-UOTZ01001465-UOTZ01001465.1-compost-metagenome-genome-assembly--contig:-NODE-1465-length-15828-cov-9.425052_pt1 | contig 15828 bp, 10 predicted proteins | sample MGYA00238144_ERZ746983 | MGnify/ENA primary metagenome ERZ746983 (study PRJEB28759, sample SAMN06268863) | compost metagenome | isolation source: single cell | place: USA: California, Emeryville, Joint...
ATAATCACCCTGTGCCTTTTGCGGGCTCTTTTTATTATCTTTCGAGAATCCTGAAAATTCACCAAGGGTATTTGACTTAATGCTTGATTCAAGACTTTTCATTTTATCCTACAATAGATTTAATCTCGAGGTATTTTTTTCATAGGACTACTTGTGCTTCAGCTAACTTTTTCTTGTCTGAATCATCATTGAGCAGGTCTTCAAAGGCCATATCGCTTGGGTTTTCTTGAGGCTTTGGTTCTTTCGCCTGAGCGTCTGGATGAAGAGATGATGATTGAACGTTATGTTTGATTTTTTTACTCTTCCTTTGCTGTGCCAACATTCTAAAATCATCATCAAATCCACTATCAAAGTTTGTGACAAAAGTGTTGCTGTCATCTCGAGAGACAAACTTCTTCGCAGGTGCAGGTTTATTAAGAGGTTTCTCTTCTACAATAAGTAGGGAAAGGAACCATAAATTTTTCAAAGAGAGACAAGGTTGTTACCTTTGATCTCTTCGCTCTTCTGTGCCTCTAAAGTTTTATTGTCAGCAGCAGGCTGGAGAAAGTTATTTTTTTCAATGGTCTGAGGCTTCTCAGTGGTGGTAGTTTTAGGCTGCTCTGTCTTTGTTTCTTGCGTGGAGCTGAAAGGAATTATCTATCAAAAGTTTATTGATTCTATACCTTTGAGGTTTAACGTTGCCAGAGGTTAACGCTTTGATCATTTGGAATAGAATCGGTTCTTTTTCGTTGTAATCCCCGAGATTGAGCTTCTTGGCAAGCTCCGATTTCGGCGATGGGTCCTTGAGATTCCCCTCATGAACAAATATGCTGCTTGTGTAGTCCATCTTGAATGCATTCAAAAAATCGTTGATCACTTCCAGCGCAATTTGCCCTAAGACACGAGATCTAAGCTCGCGGTAGAATTCTGTGCTTACCTTCTTTCTGATCGTATATCTTCTGGCAGTTAGGATTCTCCCAAAAGAAGCTTGATCCCTTCTTTCCTGGACCGTCTTGCATTTCAACGATCTATCATGAATTTCAAATTAATTGAATTGAGGTGTTGGTTTTTACCCTGAAAACCGAGGCTCTAATCTGAGCACGGATCTGTCCAAGAATCCCATTTGATTCTAGACTCTGGATGACCAAGTTTTTGAGTTCGTTAATCTCTTGCATCGATGATCTTGTTCAGAAATAACTTCTAATTGACTGAGCTGCTAATTAATTTAGAATTTGAATATTGATTTTTGAATTTAATATTCAATTTGTTTAATACTCTTCTTTATCCAAAAAAAGTTACAAAAACTTTTTGAATTCTTGGTCCATCAAAGGGTGCCAACAAGACAAACCTTTTAAGAAAAGGACTCTAATCATTCTTAGACTACTAAAATTTTAATATAAATGTATACTTCATCTCTTTTCTAACACACTGATGGAACTGGATAAATTGATTCGATAAATATTTTATTTGAATTGATTGTCAATTTCTACAGTGTAATTCGGATGTATGCACCCAAACACGCATGAAATAAACTACAGAGGAGACTGAAAAAAAACTTATTACTTCAGAGCATTAGATCAATATGAAGAAAATTAAGGAATTAGAAGAGTGGCGATGTCTGAATGAGAAGCTCGGTCAGATAAAATCTAGAAATACCATTCATAAAACAATTGATGTAGTTGTTGAAGAGAAGATTCCCTTACAAAATGTCATAAACATATTGCATATCAGCAACAATTAAAAGTGAGCTCCTGTAATTATTTCTTCACTGAAAACGCAACCCTCTTTCAGCACTTAGAGCAAAATATTGAACCAACTTCAATAAGAATTTTAAGCTCATCGAAAACTTATGAAACACTACAAGGTCAAAACAATAATTCATCATCAACAACAAAATATAGGTGTATTGAGTAGTTCTTCTATAAAATTAAGAGTGAGGTACCTTCTGGTCAGTACCATCATCAAGCTCCTCTACTGGACTTCCCCTCAGGGCAATTCCTTGCATTTGGTCTTCTTTCGGAAGCTGTTGCGACGAGTCCATTTCGTTCATCATTGACTTTTGAATTTTTTCTAGTCGAACTCGAGAGCTGCTAAACAACAAAGAATCGGAAGTTTCCTCGCGACATTCTCTTTCTATTTCATTTAATTTGCTTTTAAGATCATCGCCACGCTTTATCGCAGCATCAATATCCTTCAGGAGGTGTCTTATTTTAATCAATTCTCTTTCTTTTTCTTTTAACATTTCTTCTAGCTGCTGTTTCTCTTCATTTAGTGATCTTATTGTATTATCGAGGCTCGGCAGCTGCTCAACTATCAGTTCCAATTGTAGATTTTTCTTTTTGAGTTCTTCCACAGTTCGGTTCAATTCAATAATTTGCTGGTCTTTTGGTCCAGTCTCTTGCTGTTTGATATTCACGTTCTCAAAATGAGTCCTTTCCGCAGATGGTAACTCTTTAGTCTCATTTATATAGTCGCTGAATATTTCAGAATTTCTAACACCCAAGTTTGCGAGACTGCGGGTCCTTTTCTTGAATATTGGATTCGATAATCTAGCTTTAAATTCAGAGGATTCTCTCTCGGCAGCCTCTGAAAGTCTTTTCTCGAGTTCTGAATTTTCATCTGTCAGTAATCTGATTTTACTTTGTAGAGCTTTTACAAAATCTTCGAGGTCTTTGCACCTCTCACCATCTTGTCGAAGTTCGGAAATTTCTTTATTCATCGCAGCATTTTCTGAAGAGAGGAAATGGATACGATTCTGTAATTGAGGGATGAGCTCTAGATTATTCTTCAGCTTATCAATTTCGATTTCGCGATTCTCAGCAAGAGTATTCAACTTTTCAGCTTCTGCTCTTAGTTTGGAATTCTCTCTTTGAATTTGGTCATAATACCGAGACGTTTCTTCCAAAAGCGCTAACTTGTCGCAGACCTCCTTCAAATCTTGAGATTTACGCTCTACAAGCTGGTTCAAGCTCACATTCTCCTCTTCGATTCTAATCAATTCATCTTCTAGTTGATGTATTCGTTGTGTAAGATTCGCATGTTCATCTCCATCTTTTTGTAGCGATGAAATTTGCTTCTCCAGCTCTTTTTGTTGTTTATCCAATTCATCTTGATAGTTGGCAATAATTTTCTCTTTTAGTTCGTTATTTTTTTCAAGGTCCTTGACTTTCTGACTAAGCAAATTGCTTTCTTTTCGTTTAGCTTCGACCGCAGCTTCCAGGCTGTCAGCTCGATTTTTTTGGAGTATCAACTCTCTATCTGCAGACTGCTTTAGTCGTTCGGCTTCATCTCTCTTGTGTAATGCATCATCAAGTTGTGATTGTAGGTCATGTAGTCTCTGAGCCAAGTCATCATTGGCGGCATAGACTGAAGAAATTTCGTTTTCTAAATGAAGCACCTTGCTGGCCTTCTCTTGGAGTTCATTAATTACCACATGAGCGTCTTTTTCTTGTTCTCGCTGCTTTTCAATTATTTTCTTGTTTAGATTTTCATTCTCTTGTTGTAGGTGATCAATTTTCTCAGTCAAGCTTAGTATTATGTCTTTATCTCTTTCATTTCTATCTATTTCTTTCATGTTGTTCACATTGTCTCGAGTTAGCCTCTCGAACTCATCAAGCACGAGTTCGACCGATTCTCGAAGGCCATTAGTCCGCCTTCGAAGATTCAGCAAATGAGTTGAATTCTGGTTCGGATCTCCTTTATTAAATTTACTAGGAGTTCCAAAGCTAATTTCTGGGATAGAACCTTTAAAGAGGTGGGAAGAAGCATGGATCAATTGATTTATCTGATCTTGTTCTTCAAGTAATTTTGCGATCTGGAGTTCCAGCTCTGAGCACCGAGTCAGAGCTTTGTTGAGTTGCAGGTCTTTTTCCACGAGTGATTCGCCGATGTTCGCGTTCTCTTGAAGAAATTGCTTCTGCAATGAGTCCAAGCGTCCTTCCAATTCTGCTACACGTTTCGTCTTGTCTTCATTATCTCTCATTAAGTTATGAATCCTGCGCTCATTTTCCTCTCGTTTGTGTGAGAGATCAATGCAACTTAATCTCATCTCTTCACACTCCTCCGTTTTCTGTCTAAGTAGTTTTTCGAGCCTCTGCGACTCGTCCTTAAGCAGCTTGTTTTCCTGTTGGAACCTATCAATAGTATTCATGGCGTTTTTAGAACGTTCGAGATTGTCTGCGGCATCTTCGAGCAGCTCATTTAAACGCATATTTTCTTTTCTTGTATACACTAACTGCTGCTCGAGTTCACTTACCTCACTCTTCAAATCTTTAGATTCACGAGTAAAATCGTTCAATAATTGATTTAGTCGGTCATTTTCTTCAACAATAACTCCAATCTTTGATTTGTAATCGCTGAGTTCTTCCGAACGACTTTGTAACTCTTGTATCTGAGCTTTTAATCTCTTATTTTCTTCATTGAGGAGTGAAGCTCTTTTTTCTTCTCCAGCGTAAGTATCCTTATGACCCCTTCCAAGTGTTGTCCTTGCTTTCTCAACTTCCTTTGATTTTTCGAGGAGAGACCGGTTAATACGCTCATTCTCAGCAACTAGTAAGGCAATTTTTTCTTGCAACTTTGCCACCTCACGATCGGGAGAGCTCGTGCGGAAATTAGTTCTACTGTGAGCCCCTTTATTGCTCTTTAAGATGTTATTTTCATATTCTAAAGCCGCTATTTTCGAACTGAGTTCCTCAATCTGCTGGTATATTTGAAGGTTAGGTTCCTCATTCTGAGCTTTGAGCTGTTCAATTTCTTTGAGGCGGTCTATCAGAGTCGAGTTTAGTCTAAAATTTTCTTCTTGCAGATATTTTAACTTTCCCATAAAATCCTTTGGAGCGTTTTGAGCCATCAATTTTGTCAAGCTTGAGTTTTGCTGCTGTAGACTTTGAATATTGGCTGTTGATGAAGCAAGAAGCTCATTTAAACGGTCATTTTCTTTGACAAGCACTTCGATTTTGGAATCTGATTCTCCATCAAATGAAGCAGGATGTTGAATAGATCTTTCTCTCTCGAGTTCTTGGCTTAGCTGTCGTATCAAAATATTCAAATTTTCGTTTTCACTCACCAATTTTCGGATCTTTTGCTCAAGCTCCTTCCCATATTCTAACTTCGATTGTGTACGGACTGGCTCGGTATCAAACCCACTTATAGAGGAAGATCTTAACTTAGAGGCTCCCTTCGAAGTTTTATAAAACGCTGGAGATGATTTGTGAAAGCTTTTCATTATCTTGTTTATTTTTAAAATCTCAACTTTTTGAATTTGCTTTATTCGATTTCATAATCAGTTTCCTTGTGTTGATTCGTTAAATTTTTGATTTCTCATCGAAAGCAACTTTCAGTCAATAAAAGCTCGCCCCCACATAAAACCGAATTTTCTAAAGGGGTACTTCAAGGTTTTGTTGTTAACTATCAAAAAATCTTTTGGTAATATATATATACAGTTTGGTCTTAAATTTGCAAGTTTTTACAGTCTCACTTTAGCAGACTTCTTCTATTTATTAAATATGAGTTCAAGTAAAAAAAGGATAACAGCTTTTATTGCATAAAATAAAATTTTAACCTTAGACAAGATCATCAAAGATGTACGCAAAATCAAGTCTGAGGATTATGGCGGTATTAAATGAGAGGAAGAAGGATCAACAAAACGAGATACTTGATCCAAAGTGGAAAACTGATAAACCGAAGAAGAGGAAAGAACTGGAACCAGAAGTCCTGGTGAAGCAGAAGTTGATTCAAAATATAGGCTGCGTTCCTCCATTAATCAAGAATCATATTGAAAAAGAACTTGAAAATGTGGTCTATAAAAGGAAGACTTACTTTGAGGTTAACGATCAATTCCTCAAAAATATTGACAAGCAGGTAGAGCAGCTGAATACATCAAGAAGAAACATGTTAGGGGTAATTTTTTGTAAATATCTCCTCTGACCATTCATCCTTTGGTGCATATTTCAAGTTGGACAAGCCAAAAAATCAGGAGGGGAAACCTCACGAACCAGAACCAATGTAATGGTCCTTCCTCTTTGCCTGGCGTTAATACATATTTTTCTTAGTCCTGATGATTTTGAACCTAAAATTCTAGAGCCTGGGCAAGATCCTCTTGAGTTTGATCTCAAGAAAGCATATGCGGAGAAAGACGTGGAGAAAATGGAAGAAGTTATCGTAAATTTTATTTGTTTGAAAACATCAACGAGCCCTCTTATTTCACTCTCAGAAAAAGAACAAAATACGGCTATCGACGCTGGAAGCGAATTACGGAGCTAGCACCCAAAGGGGTTCACAGAGATCCCTCCAAGAGTCAGGATTCCTCACTGATCGTCAAACTGAGAAAGATATATTTGTGCTCTACAGTATTTTCATGTGACGTTACACATTTACTAACACATCTATAGACGTTCTGAAGGATGAGAGAACCTCACCTACGAAAATAGAAGACTACAACAAAAGTTTCCTCAAACAACAGAGTCTGCAAAACAGCAGCAAATTTGAAAAGAATACCTCGAGAGCAATGTTAACCACTGCTTCAACTTTGGATTTCAGCCGGGTAACCACCAAATCTACTGGTTCTGTCTCAAGACGATAAATTGCAGAAACATTTTTTTTGACTCTACACAAGATTCATTTATTAAAATATTGTAACTAAAAGTATAGAGAAAATTCACGAAAATCATTCTTTATCAGCTCTCGAACACTAGAATGCATATTTTTATACTCTCTCTGAATAGTGCCATTTATATAACAGAGCGTTCTCCTGAGTAATACGTAACAATATATGAAAAATTAAAAAATTCAATAAAATTAGAAGATTATGCAATCTTGTTTGCAGCAAGCTGCTGCCTTATGCTCTCGAATTACTGAGTCCGTGTTTATCTTCTTCTCACCAGGAGTGTATTGATACATGCTCCTATTAGGGGGCGACCCCCTTAACGGTGCAAACTGTTCTCCAGAAAAACTTGTGATTGCTACATCAGGTTCTCCATCCTCATCATACGTTCTCAGGTGAGAGCTAAAATTGTTCGAGATATAGCTCTTGATTCCTATAGAATCTTCATACTTACCAGGATACTTAGCCTGGCAATTTTTCACAAAGTCTATAAACGATTCCTGTATTGATTTAGAAGGTTAATCAAAGGAGAACGATGGCACTTACTGATTGTTCATATTTATCTTTTTGGAAATTCAATCTATTTAACTCCTCGAGTTTTGAGAGTTGCTTTTGCGTCTTTTGAAACACTTCAGTTTTTCTATCAAATGGGTTACAAAATATGCGATTTTTCTCTTTTGATTTACAAAGATTTCAGTCGAAGCGTTAAACTATCAAGCTCACTTTCCCTTTCTTGTTTCATTTCTAGTTCTGCTTCATGATTAGCTTTTATTCGTGAAAGCATATCTATTTTTTTCTGTAGGTACTCTTCAGCTTTAGTTTGTTCAGTCTGAGCTGTGGCTAATTTTTGATTCAAATTTTCAATATTTGATCTCAACTGTTAGTGTAATCATGAATTTGATTAGAATTTATTATCAACCCCACAAATTCTTACTTCCTCAGTAGCTTCATATGTTTTTATATGTAAGTTGTTGATCTCCGCTTTCGTTTCTTCAATATTTCCAATAAATTTTCTGATTGATTCTTCCTTAGAACGTAGAATATCGTTCCTTCTGTCTATAGCCTACAAAGAAAGAGTAACAAATAAGTAAAAGCACCACAATAAATAATATTTCACTCTCTTATTTTCTGCTCTGAAGCGACATGCATCACACACCTTTTCATCTTCGATTTTTTTGGTACAACAATCTGCACACACCGAATTTTTGCAGAATGGGCTAAGTTAAATCTTTGTTCAAATATTTTGTTAAAGAAAAGCTAACCAATTTAGCTGTCTGATACGAATTCGATCGAAAAATCTCTTGCAAACGTAGCACTTAATGTCATTGATCATATCTTTCTCAGTTTGAGCACGAGTGTCGAGAACACTGCTTTGATTTAGATTGGCATTTCTTAGGGGACCTAGTGTAGTAACCGATCTATAGTTGCTCCTGCCAGTATCAATTGCTTTTTTAACAAAATATTAAGCATGTATGTTAATTTGGACTGAATAATACTGCTTTGGTTCAATTTGTTGTTCGATGGGGTGAATTGTCCAGCTACAACGCTTTGAAACTGAGGATTGCGAGGTAAGATGAGACTCGCATTTCCTTTGGGATTAGTCTCTATGTAGGTTCTGCTGCTAGTATTGCCTCGGACTGTTGATTTCGACATCGTGTATTTATATTTTAATAAATCTTGAAGCGATTTCTAAAACTATTAACATAGAATCTCATCAAACATTCTCAGGGGGGCAAACGTCATTTTTCTCTTGCGATTGAACGAATTTGCTATAATATTTGAATGAATACTAACTGACTTATTGAGGTTCGTCACCTACAATTGAATCATGACTTTTTTAAAAATGGACATTTCAAGAATTCATATTTGTGAGTATTGAAATTATGGCACTCAAAAACAAATCATTCAACACAAAATGTCAAAGACGGTTAGTTAAAAGAATTGACACAAATTCTTCGAATGAATAGATAGTAAAGTGCGAACTGCCATTTAAGCTGTCTTTTCTTCCTTCGGTTCTTCCTTTGGTTCTTCTTGGGAGTCCTCAGGAGAAGGAGATTTGTGCTTCTCTTCATCCATTTCTTTCTTGATTTTCAGATATTCTTTAACGTGAGATTTAGGTAGGAATGGTCGCTCTCCTAAAATTTCTGTAATTGCTTGGAGGTCGAGAGTTTCTTTTTCCAATAATGCAGCTGACAATCTAATAGGATCAATCGTAAGCAGTTCTCTTTGCTATAAATATTACTTTTCAATATGTTCTCGATGCTCCGAAATCAGTTGGCGAGTTCGTTCAGTGCATTCGTTAACAATCCTTCTGATTTCATCATCAACAAGCTGGTATAATTAGATAAGTCAAAAATGCAAAATTATGAAGAAACAACCTCGCTTGTATAGTCGCTGAACTGATTAAGATATTCGTGGTCAGGTAGACCGATATATCCAATTTTCTCGCTCATGCCGAACTTAGTTACAACTGAGTACGCTAAATCAAAAATCTTTTGCAAATCATCGGCAGCACCAGTTGTAATCTATACGAGTTTTTAATATGGTTTGTCGAGACACAACATTACTTTGCCCCTAAATACTTCTTCAGCAATTCTACCTCCAAGAATACAGCAGATTTGATCAATAAGTTCCTCTCGTGTTTGCAGTGAACTCTCACTTGGAAGATACTGCGCAAAACCAAGCGATCCTTTCGATCTTGGGATGATGGTGATCTATGCGAATATAAATTTCTTCTCAAAAACAAGGAAAGCTACTTTCAACAGTGGAAGCCCTCCTTTCAAGAACCAGCTAACAACAGCATGACCGGATTCATGAAGCGCAACAATTTTCTTTTCTTCAGTTGAAATGATTTTTTTCTTTTCGAGCCCAGCTAACACTCTTTCTGTTGCCATTTCGAAGTTTTCGGATGTAACATATTTTTGATTTTTTCTAGCAGCTAATATCGCAGCTTCATTGCATAAATTGGCGATGTCTGCACCACTGAAACCCGGAGTAAGTGTTGCAAGTCTTTTTGCATACGCTTCGATTGTTTTAGAGGTGTCAAGTTTCAAAGGTTTCAGATGAACCATAAAAATCTCTTCTCTTCCTTTTATGTCTGGCAATTCAACTTCAATTGTTCTATCAAATCGTCCAGGACGAGTCAACGCACTATCCAACAGCTCTTTTCGATTTGTAGCTATATATACACTTGTATAAAAAAACGAGTATATTCAATATTTTATTACCAGCAAGCACAACAACATTAGAATCAGTTCCAAACCCATCCATTTCAACAAGCAATTGATTCAATGTCGTTTCTCTTTCATCATTTCCTCCCAATTTTGCTAGATGAAGCGAATTTAAGTTGGTTCTCAAGACAGATGGAAGCAAATGTTACTGTCTCTCTTTCGCCCCACGGCGTCAATTTCATCGATAAATATGATTGAAGGGGAATGTTTCTTTGCCTGTTTAAAGAGATCTCTGACTCTTGATGCACCAACACCAACAAACATTTCAACGAAATCAGAACCTGAGACATATAAAAACGGAACCCCCGCTTCTCCAGCAGCCGCCTTATCACATGATGAGAATTAAAAATTCAGTGCCATATAAACAGTGCATACCTTTGCCAGAAGCGTTTTGCCTACTCCTGGAGGTCCAGTCAACAAAGCTCCTCTTGGGATCTTTGCTCCTAATTTCTCAAATCTCTTTGGTTTCTTTAAGAATTCGACGAATTCCATAATCTCTTGTTTCGCTTCACTTAATCCAGCAACATCTTTAAAGCGCGTTGCTACTTTTTGATTCACTCCGAATACCTTGACATTTGATTCACCTTAAAAGCGAGGGAATAGTATAAGATAAAAAGAATCGATTTTCCAATTTAATACCCAATCCAAACATATTTCCACCACCTTTTCCTCCTCTTGTTAACGTGCTGAGGGTGCGAGTTACAGCATAAAGCATTCCTACCCCAGCAAGAGCTGAAAGGACATTTATTACTCGATCAATGATGAGATTTGTGTCTCCATCATATCTAAACTCCAGTGGGATCAGTTTTTCAGGTTGAACTCCCTATTATTTAGTGTTTTGATCAAGCAATTTGATACATTAAAGCGGATTACTCGATCCAGTTGGTATTTCTCCAAACTTTCAATGAAATGATCGACATTACCTAAATTTGTCTCATTACTGCACGCTCTAAGAACAAAACTCTGTTACTTATAGGAATGCTTCTGAGCTTCTCTCCTGCAGACCCTTTATTTGTATGTATTATCGCCTCATGTCTGTGGAATCCATCCTTCGTTTTTTGGACGATTACTATTTTATTGATGGCTCCATCAACATTCAAGTAGTCTTTAACAAATTCCTGTTTTTTTTTCGCTAAATGAGCACAAAGAACTATTCTTTGACACTTACAGCGTAGCTTATCGAAGCGATCTCACGATAGTATTCAATCAGAGGTTGTATGAAGACCAATCCGAGCACTATTGCAATGAATGATGCTCTTGTGCTGTTAAATTTAGGAGGTTGCTCGTTTTGGTTCTTTTTATCATCTTTGCGGGACTCTTTTTCGATTTTTTCTTCATTCGCCTCGCCCTCTAGCACAACTTCAGAAGAGAACGCAGCTTAATCTTACCATGACGAATCTTTTCCTTCTCATTTACATCCTGAGCATGCGATTCTTCTTCCTGTTTGACTTCCTTCTCACCTTTTTATTTGAAATATTCGTCGAAAATAGCTGAAAGTTATCTACCTTCAGTCTGCTTTTGTTTGCTGTCTTCAGCTTCCGTTCCATTCTCTTTTGCCTTTTTGTCTTCTGAACTGCGCCTCCTTCGTTGAAATTTTTCGAACCCTTCGACAGTAGCATGTTGTAGTGTGAGAAAAATTAATAATGTACCTTTAGGTTTCTTATCCTTGGGATCGGATCCAAACTGATAGAGCGGAATGGTCATGTGTAAACCTTTTGCCGCTGTGAGAGCGTATTTTATTGAAGGCGTGTTGGTCGTCCTAACCACAGTTTTCCCGAAGAGTCGAAGCATTTTCGATCGTGCTTTAAACTTTTATTTTTTTTCCTTCCGAAATATCCTATAATCTCTATTATCGTGATTGATTGCTGAGAGTCACACTTTCAACAAAATTTCTTAAATACAACTGCTCACATTCTCGGTATCAATAGGCTATTTTCTGTCCGAACTCGTGTCAAAATATTATGTTTTAATTTTTGTCTTCATAACCAGACCGCTATTAATACTGAAAATATCACTTACTTACACACACCAACCCTGATACAGCTGTAAAGGGGAAAATTATAACTCAAAAATCATAATGACAAAGAAAGGTATGCTTTCATCAAAGGAGACTTTATTTATCTGATCCAAGAAACAGAAAACATCTGAATTGCAACATTGAAAGGCTATTTTTTTAATTTATCCAAGTGTCAAATTTTTAACCTGTCCTTTACTTTTAAATCAAGTCATATTGATCGATGAAGTTGCAGACGGAATGTTTATAAAAAATTCTGTCGTCAAATTCATGCCAAGAGATATGTGGGATTTACCAGTGTAAAAATTAATTAAAAAGAAGTAAGCACGAAAAATTAGGTGCAACCAATGTAACTCAGAACTTAATTTAAGATTTACAACAACAAAAAGAAAAGTTTAATTGGCACGGCCATTGGAGAAGGAAGCTTCTTTCAAGTATGAGTGTCTACTGATTTTATTCACTGGAACCATTGATCTCCTCACCTCAAGTTTTCAGATTATCATCTGATTATTCAGTCGTATATCCTTCCTGCCCACCGGCTCAAGTATCCTTGTTGCTGATATTATTTCTAGTCTCATCTTGCGCCTTTTTCAACTCATCTCCAATCATACTTTCCTCATAGTACCCTTATATATTCGGAATCAGTGTTTCTCAGTACTCATCGATACATATGCGCTCCACAAAAAAGTTCCACCTCCTATCTTCTGCTCACGAGCGTAAACCTTTATTTTTCTAGTGATTGATTCCTCCAAAGCTGAAGTTAAGGAAAATGACAAAGTTAAACGTATTGAAGCTCGGCTGGAAAACTCTTTTCTGCCTCTTATGATTTACCTCAACACATCTGAGCTCGGGTAGGCTGTTGCAGGCTGTAACAAGCTGTGGCAGACCTCGGAAGAGTTTTCGGCAGATTTGGCAGATTTTATGGCAAGCCTGCAGAAAAGCTTGCTAGAATTCTTATCATCCTATTATTTTTCTGTATTCTATTAGTCCTCCGATTATTTTATTGGATCGAACTACTATGGAACTTGAAAAGTTATGCTTATAGGAGAAAGTATGTCACAAAAACTACCATTTTAATTCCCATTTAGGTCGCGCCCATATTCCTTCTTTTTTAAAATTTTCGGTCACAATCGACTTTAGCATTGCTCCGAACCATATCGAAATTTATTTTATCGCATTCCCACCGGAACCACTCTCAAAAGCCATCATCCCTTCGTTTCATTAGTATTCGTTTATACCTTGTAATTCAAGAAGATTTCAATCAAAAACCGATAATTTTTGGGAAGATGTTCTTCGTTAGTAAAATCTTAATTTGTTCTATTTCACACGGCTTAGTTTCAGCGGCAGATAGAAGCAATTTTCTGAAATATTGCGAATTTACCTCGATAGAGCACAATTGCGTTCCGATGAACGGTCGTAGAGGGGAAACTGAAACCGGCCTCAATGACAGAATCTATCGATTTTTCAGAGGGTTCGGGAGATATTTTTCGAACAAAACCAGATGCCAGAACTTACCAAAGGCCAGAAACTTTACTTTCAGGAGTTGCCAAAATAAAAACGATCTTACAAGTAGCAGGAAAATTCCACCTGTATTTCCGCCTTATCAGGAGAGTGCTGTGGGATCATGCAGATCGGGACCCTAAAATTTTCACTGCTGGTTTTCCAGCAAGTGGTTCCACCTCTATTATACTCTATCGAGAATGTTTAGGCTCTAGAGAACAATTTTCGTAAGAGTTTTTACTCTCTTCTTGGATGAATCCAAATCGAAACTTTTCAACACTTTTTGATATCGAATTATGAAAAAATTGAACGTTGAATATTGGTTGTTATCCTTAGCTTTTTCGGAGTTGAACATGTTATAATAATCTTTAAGCCGTTTCTGTGAAGACCATTTTATTGTTGAGACATAGTCTACCATTTTCAAGAGATGGGATTCGAAAAACAAGACACTCAGCAAAAGACTCAGCGAAAAAATTTTAGGAATCTTACAAATAATCTTGAACAAAATTTAGACGCTTCCCATTTTTCAAAGCAGAATAACTCCTGCACATGGACTGTCGAAGAAGACGAACTGCTAAAGAAGAGTGTTGCATTGATTGGCGTAGGTAATTGGAAAAAAATTGCTCAAAGAGTACGAGGACGAAGTGCACTTCAGTGTTTCAATCGTTGGACAAAGTCTTTGACATCTGAAATGGACAAAAAACTTGAGAAAAAAGAACAAGTTGAGAGCTTCGCAGTTTGGACACAAAAAAAACACAATCCCAGACCATCAATACAGACAGATGACTTTGTCCCAGAGAGACGTAGTCAGAAACGCACTGCTGGAAGAGAATTTGATGAATTGGAGAGCGAGATGAAAAAGAAAAATTGTACAGAGCCAGAAACTTTAAATATAAAGAATGAGATTTCAGATGAATTGAAACCTTCGGTTTATGACCTTCCGCGCAGTTTGATGACACCATTACAAATAAAGTCAATTAACCTCTTGAATTCCACTCAAAATGAAAGTATAAGAGTTTTAAGTCCAGCAACAGAGAAGCAACATACTCTTACTAACGGTTCACACATTAATACAAACGCTGGCACTAAAGATGAGAGAGTTACCTTACAGGATTCCGATCAAATGTTATCCCAAAATTTTGATCAGAGAATCACTTCCTTTTCACCCAGGACTAATCAACCTTCAACTAACAACCCACACCCAACGCAAGTTAAGATACAGAGTGAACTAATTCATAATGATATAACAAATGCCAAGGGCCTGAACGCTATTATCAAAGAGGAAAAATTTGGCTTGTTGGACCAAATTAAAAAGAGTGATCAAAATATGAAAGGGGAAGTTAATTCACAGGCTACAAATTTTGCCACCTCTTCCGACAAATATTCAAATAATGACGTAGCTGATATCACAGCTAATAAAAAAAATTACCCTTCAAAATTAGATGCTGAATTTGAAAATTATATCATTAGATGTGAGGGCAAGTGGTCTAAAAATGACTTAGAAACTCCGCACAAAAGCGATTCTTGGGAAATTCCTGGCTGCTGGGGAAGTTCGACAAAAAAATTAGTTAAAGCACATGAAGATAGCGATTCAACAGAATTTTCAAGAAAATTTGAAGTAGTAGAAAAGCAAATAAATAATTTTTTCGAAGTCGTGAATGCCTCACAGAAAAAATACCGGAGCTTTCTTGATTTCAACCTCAATGAGTTGTTGCTTCACGTCCATCCAAATGATAAGAATGAAAGTCAAACAAAGCAACTACAACTTGCTTCTGCCAAAAATATCCATGTAAATCTGACTTCTACAGGAGTAGCAGAGAGAGGATATAAAACTCCTCATCAAGAAAATAAGGTTATTCAAGAAAGACCTGCGAAATTTTTCAAACCTATATTATTGAGCAAACTTCCTGAGATGTTACAAAAATCAGAACTATCTCAAGAAGCGAAGCAATGGAGCGACTCAAAAAACTCAAATGGCGAAGTATCTCATACTCAAGAACAAGATAAGTTGGACTTGCTTACACAAAGCACACCAGTAAAGATAGATGATCACAACTCAGTCCAAAATATTTGTAACAACATTACCAATATATATCTGATAGTGAAGATGGTGAGAGATAGATGTAGTACTTTCACAGGAGAAAATATCGCGTTTGTACTCAAACGATGGAGCGCTTTGGAAAATATACTTTCTCGAACGAAAAAAGATTTAGATCAATTAGAACTCACTTTATTCGGAGAGAAAAGGAATCTAAAAATTTAATTCATGTCTGGGTTAGGTGGTGCTAAGTCCTATCCGCCAAATTGGCTTGTTAGTTAATGTTTTTTATTTTCGCCATCACTTGTACATACAGTTTCCTATTTTCTAAAGTTTGACTCGAACCTTACTGAATTACTTTGGATACACATTAAAATTAAGAAATTTAGTCCAGGTATCTATTTCACACTAAAAACATGGAAATAAAAGCTGGAGAGGAACACAATGACTCTTTCACATGTCTCAG
>ENA-UOTZ01001466-UOTZ01001466.1-compost-metagenome-genome-assembly--contig:-NODE-1466-length-15823-cov-10.199606_pt1 | contig 15823 bp, 9 predicted proteins | sample MGYA00238144_ERZ746983 | MGnify/ENA primary metagenome ERZ746983 (study PRJEB28759, sample SAMN06268863) | compost metagenome | isolation source: single cell | place: USA: California, Emeryville, Joint...
GCCCGAACAATGTTCTGGTTGTTTTACACATAGTATGTAAAACGAGCTGTTTAGTTGGAGAAACCAATTCTAACTCAATTCTATATGCGGGACGTATTGATTAGGGTTGACCCATCAGTGACTCAGAAGTTCTCGAAAATCGTTATATTGATACAACAGCAAAAGTGTCGGGTGCAGTGTTGATTTTTGAACCAATATATCGTATGAATTACAAATGAGACGCTTTCGAAGTTACTTGAGTTGAAATTTTCATATCTCGTAAAATCCACAGGGGAGTCAAACTAATAATCCTCTTCGAGCGTTGCTGTTATCGCCAGATTAAATTTATTATTTTGTAAAACTCAGTTTCGAACAGAAATTCATTTAAATGCCAAACTACGGTGACCCTTCCTACTGGAATAAAAGATACGCCGAGCAAGGCACTAAGCTATTTGACTGGTGATTTCTTTCATCTTCCCGGCTTTCTGACTAATTCCCATTTCTAATAATAGGCTAGAAGACTTCGAAGCCCTGAGACCAATTATCGAGAAAATCGCACCGACCAAGAAGGAAAAAATTCTCATGCTAGGATGCGGAAATGCTGGTAAAGACGCTTCCTGTTGCTCCAAAATTGAATCAAAAATCAGAAATTTCTGAGAAAATGTACAAAGCAGGCTATGAAAACATTCACAATATAGACATCTCGTCAGTCGTGATTGAATTGATGAGTAAGCGTTGTGCTGACCTGAAAAATATGACTTGTACCTGCATAAATACTGACTTCAGTACTCATCGACAACCATAGGGGAAGTGATGGACGCAACAAACATGACATTTGAAGATAACACTTTCGATGCCGTAATTGATAAGAGTAACTTGATTGCTACCTCTTAGCGTTACATAATGTTTCATAGGCACGATCGATGCGCTGCTCTGTGGGGATGACTCGTTCTTAAACGTGGCACGTATGACAAAAGTAAAATCATTCTTCGCTGTAATCATTATAAAGTGATTGTAATATCAGGAAATCCAAAGAGTTTTGAAAGTCGGCGGCTATTATTTCATTATTTCATATGGAACTCCAGAAAACCGATTGCTTCATTTAGTAAGAGCGCTCTAGATTGACTTAAGTTTGACGCTTAAAATAGAAAAGGCCGCATCTTTCATGGAGAATCGAATCTTTTGTAATTGGTAAAGTGATTTTTTTTGTTGCCCATGAATGACGGAAATTTTCATCAGAGAGAGATTTTCCAGATAATCCAAATGCTTCTGCAGTAAACCCCCCAAAAAAAGAGAAATGGCTTGCTGACAATATGCTTTTAGGCACATTATTGTTACATCTCACAGAAAAACCCAGATGCAGACGAAATATCTAAAAAGACATGGGAAAGAGTAGAAATGCAGCTTATTCTCGAAGAAGAAAAAGAAAAATTGCTGGAGTAATTATTCCATAGTTTTCTAGATTGATAAAACATAATAATTTAGAGCTGAGCGTATCGCTAATGGCGAGAAGAGATTCAGTGATTCAGAAGAGGACTCGGATTACAATGGGTATGATGAAGAGGAGGACCTAGATAGTGAGACACAGGATTTGCCAGATCCCTTACAGGAAAGGTCTGAGAAGAAAGCTGAAGGATTAGCAATGGCTAAGAAGACAGAAGTTTAGGATTGTATTATTCATATCCTGTAAATGTTATACTGTTTCTCATTACTAAATGTTGGATACGCTTCGATCTCGCATGATATTTCCAAATGCATATATTCAATAAAGTAAAAGAAGATGTCCTCAGAAATAGCTGTTATTTCAAAATACCCATTATTTAATAGTCTAGCAGTTCATATGGGTTTGTTGAGAGAGTATCAAAACACTCGTCCAGAGTTTCTAAAAGAATAACATGCAGACCAATTAAATAGCCAAGTAACTCTTTGATGTGATTGGTTTTCGGATGATCAAATAAAATTTCCTTTAACACGCCAACAAGAACATTATTATTTCTCAAAGCTCTAGCAATTAATTATTTAGCGAGGCAAAAGCACTTGAGGATTGTTTTGAAAACTTCAGCATGATGTTGAAAAGCCACAGAATTTTTTATATATCAGTATTTAAGACAGAAGAATATTTTCAGATCATCAAGCCCAGGGAGAATCCATTTTCAATAACCAGATAGGTAGGCTATTAAAGGAAGATATCCATTTAGACAGATTTTCTCGAAATCTTATGTGAATGAAGGCGAAATTGTTCTTTAAAGGAGTGGAATAAACAACTTGCAAACAAGAAATTTCTTTTTTTTCGAACAGATTTGTTCTATACGCTTCTGCTGAGTAACGAAAACAATTAAGCTTGAAGTTATCTGGAATTTTCCAGATCAACTTGGAACACTCTCCTACATTGGTTTCAAAGGTGTCTGATTAAAAAGATGAACAGAGCGTCACCACATTCCTTCATTTCAGTAACAAAAAAATTTTTTTTTTTCACAATAAAAATCGAACAAAATTTTCCGCTTCTCTGGTGTTCGCACATCAACCGAACTAATAGCCATGATCCCCCTAATTTTATCGCTCGGCTGAAAATATGACTCTTTTAAATAGTTAAGGACTTTTTAGTGTCATTTACTTTGATCAAATAAGTCAATTTCATGGGTAAAGTGAATTGTTCCTCATTTTCTGAATTTTTTTACAGAACAATAACCCCTCTTTTCAATATTAATTCGAGCATAGAACAGATACTTAGTATTCGTCCTGAAATCAAATGCTAATTATCTCCAATAAAAAGGAGTTCAGAGTGATAATAGCTTGCATACTCATATTTCGGTATTATCAGAATTTTCGATTTGCAGATTTCCCCGTAGACTAACAGATCTCGATCTAAAATGGCTAGTATACTATTTAATTCCCCATAAATCCTCGTCATTTAAAGTGAATGGAACCTTTTGTTGGTGGTTTCAATTTGAAGAACAATATGGGTTTATTATCCTTGTCGGGAATCGAGAATCACGCGACAGTTTTTTTTTATTGACTCGATTTACTGTCACGTCGAACTGAAGAGCTTCTATCGAATAATTCGGAATTTATTTCAACCTCTCAAACAGTTAAATCTATTCGATAAACACCTGATCTGATCAGTTAACATTTTCCAGTAACAGAAATTATTTTTCGCTGAAAAGGCAAGTTTCAACAAATTCGAAGGTTGCAAAATGTCATTTCCTCTTTTTTCACCCAGCCTTCCTCTTTCGTCTGCTGATACCCTTTTTTTCTTTTACGTACTGCCTTGCGCTTTCTATATCTCCTCATAATCTGCTAGTACTAGGAGCTCAAGTTCCTTTTTCCCGCTTTTTTCTATAGTATTAAGAATATAATATACTTTTTTCAATTTGTTGTTTTAACTCTCAAGAAATTAATATCCTAAACAATCACTGTATCCAAGAACTTCCTTTCTTTGTACCCTGGCAGGTTCCACCTTGGAGTCTTGCTTTTAACTCATAAAATAAGGTTTAGAAAATAAATACCGATTGTTTCTCTCCGGTCTAGATCGCAATCATTAATTGATACTGGATTTAAAGAATTTCCGAAATCTGATTAATAATCGTATTAAAAGTTCAATTTTGCAACTTTGCTACTAGCGCACCATTTCAACTCGAAAAATTCTCAAGCAATGACAGATCGTCGTGCATGGACAGAAGAAGTAACTAACTCCTATCCTTTAAGCTCGTTACTTACCCAACAATTTCTGTAGGAAGACAGAGCTATTATAGAGCTCGTCAAAAAATACGGAATCGGCAAATGGACTTCCGTTGCTCAAAAGATGGAGGAAGTCTATCACTTATCAGGCCGCTCAGGCAAGCAATGCCGCGAAAGGTAAGCCTTAATCCCTAGCCATTTCTAACCTACTTCTTTCTAGATGGCATAACCACCTTGACCCTTCAATAAATAAGAAACCTTGGACAGAAAAGGAAGAACAGATCATATTCGAAGCTCACAAGAAGTACGGAAACCGCTGGGCTGAAATAGCCAAGCTGCTTCCTGGAAGGTAGGTTTGTTATTCCTAAAGATGTTCTAAAGGTTCTAATTAGAACTGATAATTCGATCAAGAACCATTTCTATTCTACCCTTCGAAGAAGCTTGAGACGCCTAAACAAATGCCTAGGAGACAAGAACAGTAAGCTCCGTCAAGTCTGAAGGGTTTGTCTTACTCAATTAACTTAGGTACTGCCCAAGTTAAGGACATTAAGCCTGGAGTGCTGTCGAAAATAACCACTCTGATTGATAAAGACTCGAATGGTATTGCTGATCCGAAAACAAGGAAACTGGTGAGCTCAGCTAAAGACATTCAAGATTCTCTGCTAGAATACGCAAACTTCAAGCCTACGAAGAAAGTATTCGTGTCAGAGAGCGAAGCATTGAACTCCAAAGCTCAGTCTTTGAAAGATTTAGTTGAACGCATTCAAGACTTCAAGTAAATTTTTCCCGCCTGCAGCAAAAGCTAAAGCCTATTTTAAAAATAGCCAAGTGTATAAAAAACAGAAGGAAGCAAAATCACGTTCGAAAAGTAGAGGTAGAGCGTTCCCTTTGCGTTTATAATACTGATAGTTGTCGGCTTAGGCACCAAAGTGAGAATAGAAATGGAGCCGGAAAGTTCTGGCACGAGTTCTCAATCACAGAGCACCAGCGAAGAGACTAGAAAATCACCTGAAAATCCTCAGAAAACGGGCGGTCTGAATAATAATCTGATGCTAAAGTTATCGACTGGAGATAAAAATATATTCAAAGTGGAGCGAAATCAAGAAGCTGTTAAAATGGAGGAGGAAGAAAAACTTGATGACACTACTAAAGAAGCAGTTGATCTGATTCTTCAAATTGTCAAAGTATTGAGATCATATTATTATCTCATGTATACTTACTATTTTCTTAAAATAGAGTAAATCTCGCGCACCTAGCGCCTCGAATACCCCTAGCAACAAAAAGTATGACTTCGAAGCCTATACACGAAAGATGGCCGAGATAATGTATTCAAGCTTCAGTGTAACAAGCATTCTAATATGACATAATAGGAAACAAGAAGAAACTGGCGCAACTCAGCCTGCGAAAGATATAAAAGAGGAACCTTGTCAAACCACTCCTCGTATGAGCAGGCAGACCCCAAAGAGTGTCTTCCAATTCCCATCTACACCAGCTCAAACAAACGAAACTGAAAACCAAAGGAACACCGAAAATGCAAATCCAATGAATCCACCAGCTTTTGTTAAGAGAGACTCCCTTTCGAATATGGGCTTTACATGTAAGTTTACCCCTAATAATTTCGATTCTAAATTACTATTTCACAGATTACTCTCCGAGAACGATAGCTGGCCCATTACTTGCAAGTCCAGTACCAGCTTTCCAAAACAGATTTGACTTTTTCCCTATTATTACTCCTCGAACACCTGTTCTACAAGCTCCTTCACTTGACCAAAAAGCAGGAGAAGCTAACCCCGAAGCCGTGAACAACAAGATGGATGAAATGCTTGATAGTCTGAAGAAAGAGATCGTTTCAAATACAGAAGCCAGCAAGCCCATTTCCAGCGGCAGAGGTCCGCTGGCGATTGAAACAGAGAGCACAGAGCTCCCAAAACCCAAGAGTGAAGGAGGATTAAATTTAAATATTGACCTAATTAATGACTCTTATCCTGGAACTGCGACCGGTAGTCAGAATATGAACACTAATACTACTCCTACCGGTGCTGCGAAGAATACCAATCAGCTTACTCCAAATCTTAATAGCAGCATGCCATTTAGTCCAGGAAGTTTGTTCATGCCAAGAGCAAGAAACACCAAAGCGCAATAAAACTGTTGATTAATGTCATAATTCAATTTGTGCGATGAAAGTGAGTTCTATTTTAATAGGCTATCCTATTGTGTAAATATGTTGGTAGGCAGATATAATTTAAGTGCATTGGTTTTTTTGTGGTTGGTGGAGTCATAATTCGAATTAACCATTATATATATATCTATCTGCGTTAATTTTTTGTTCACACCCCTATGATTATGAAGTTGTTTATTATATCTATTTGTCCTAAGTTAACTCAATAACATTGTTTCATTCGAATTGGCGAGAGATTCGAATGTGACAATTGGTAATTCATAACTTTACACTGAAATTCTCATGTTGTTGGCCTATAATCCTTAAAATCCTTTTCTGTAGAGTAAGTTTTTTATTGTATTCAAGCCCTCTAAAAAAGCAAAATAAAGCAATAGAATGTCAGAATATAGAGCGAGAAGCACTACTACAACTGTAGGAGGTAGGCTTACAGCTATAAGAAGCTAGGGGCTAAGAGGAATTCTAATACTTGGACTACCATTCATGGTTTAATGTGATATAACACTTCATAGAAAGTAATTTTGATAGCCTCTACCGTTTAATGCTCGTAGTTACTAAAAGAAATAAAATAAAGGCTTTCAATGAAAAATATTAAATAGTATTCGCTAGTGTAGAGTAGTAGTCCAAAAACTTTCATTCAAAATTTATACTTTTCATTATTAGTCTCATTATGAATCATACATTTAGTAAAAGTTAGTTTCTTTGTTGTTTCGTTTCTAAAAACAATTTGAAACTATTTGCAATTTTGATTTTTTACATTCTCTAGAATCTCTTAGTAAATCATTCATTAATCTTGAAACTCTTTAATTCCCAAACATTTTTTAAAACTATTTCTCACTCTTTACGATGAGCAAGAGACGAGACTTTGCTTATACTTGCAGAATCCGCAAGCAAAACCAATCTTCCCTCGAACCCATCTCCTCTCTTTTAGAGGACAATACCTTAAATGGCTTCATTTAAGTTTGTGTATGTGTGCAGAAGCAGTTAAGTAACATCTGCTCTCTTGACTAAAATACCACGAAAACATAAGATAACTTTTACCCTTTCAGAACAGACGCGACTTGCATTACGTTTAGAAGAATACAACTTACATATGAAAATTCATATTGGAAAACGTAGACCTGAATTTTTGAAAATACTCAATACGGATACAATATTCAAATACCAAAAATAATTACAAAGATCGTAAAATTTGAAATATTGAAGACCTTCTTTTTTAGTATTACCCTTACGAACGCTTACATTGAATTGGCTGTTTCATAATCGTAAAGGTTCAGAGAGGCGAAAAGCAATCTTGCTTCTGAGCTCCAAATAAAACATTTTTGGCGAGATTGCTTACTCTGAGCGCTTTTCCACAAAAAATGACCGAGTTTCGAGAGGGCTTTACCAAGCTTACCAGCAATTTTGAAATTTTAGAAATTGAATTATAATTTTGTTTCTGTTTTCTGATTTAATTAAAATTTATTGATGCAAAGAAATCAAATTCAAAAGTAACCCGACCTAATTTCAATTTATTTGGTCAGTCTAACTAAGTTTGAGCCAGATACCCTATGAGGAAAGCTAATTTATCTTTCATTTCAGAAGAGAATTAATTAATTCAACAAAGCCCTCATTTTTCTAGCTAAGTACGCAGTAACAAAGTGTTGTTTGCAAAAAATACACACTCAAACGCAAACAATTAGAGATAGCAAACGAAGGTTTTGTTTCAATAATGGAGACTAAATTTGCAGATAGACTTGATTTGGTCGTGATTGATAGTTATCCTCCTGATTACGATCTTTTTGCAATAGTTTTCTCCTGTTAGATGTGAAATCTTCGCCGTCTTCATCAGTGTCCTGATCCGCTTTTTCAGGAAGCCAGAGCGCATTAAACGCCAGGAGAGACAAGAAGAATAGTATTACAGCTATTCCGATCATGATGAATAAATACTCTGATAGTTCACTGAGGTGTGTTGCTCGAATTGATGTCTGTTCGATAGGTAAGGAAGCACTCGGGTGAATCAAGCATTGTTGAAGCGGCTGAAATTTAGTATAGCATGTATTGAGCGCTGAAGCTTCTTTCGCGATCAAATACGTTGACATCAGGAATGGCATGGCAGCTAATCCGAAATAGAGATAAGTGAATTTGATCCTGCCGTGGAGGTCTTTAGTAGATGTTCTGTATATTATCCAGGATCTAAATAGTAGCACTCCCACCAAAACGACAACAATCAAAGAAAACCATAGTAAAGGCGATGCGATTCTCCAAGAGTCAGTGTTGCTGCCTTGAATGCAGCTCAGCATATTCGTAGTGTTATAGCTTGTACAGTTATCAGTATCTTTCAACTCCAGGCGAGGGAGAGCAAATAAGTACGCGTTGTAATTCCGCACTGATGCAGCAAAAGCGTTTCCTCGAACAAGAGTTTTTCCCCAAGGCTGGTGCTCTTCAAAAACATTGATTGAAGGCTCGTTGTCGAAATTCGACGCGTTAGGATATTTGCAAAAGGTTTTACAATCGGTCGGCACAAATCCAGCGACATCTTGATCATATACCAAAGGTTTTTCCGTAGTACTCAAACAAGGCGGCGTGTTCGAAATCGAAAGTCTCAAGTGAGTGATCGGTGCCTTGTCCTTCTCTCTTATATGATCTCGAATCTGCTGCTCCACTAATTCCGCCTGATCAGTATTGAAAAGCTGAATTTCTGTTACCGGGCATGGTAATGACGTTGAAATCCATATTCCTGATGAGCATTTCTGATATGAAACGCTGTTCTGAATCTGCTGTGAGCTGTTAACAAATGCTGTATATCTTTTCACACACACCTTATTCCCTCTCCAGGTTTTAAATTCATTATTCGTGGCATATTCTCCAAGGTTCTCTTGCTGATAGTCTTCAGTGCAATTATCTTTTGTAAAGTATACGTCCTGGATCGGCGCATACCCAACTCCCATATATATCCCTCTTAGACCACCGATAAGGTTTTCGGAATCAATCCAGGGCTTTTCAGACTTTTTAAAGAGAACGAATACTATCATAAAGACTATTGCGATAGGATAAATGTGCAATAGTATCGAAGCCATTTTGATTAATCCTTTATTCCGTGCACTTTTAAAGACTTTATTCTCCTCTTTTTCAGCTGATGCTGCCTGTTGTCGATCAAAACTCGCTGACGAATATTTTTCAACCGGACTTGGCAAGGAGTATTTCTCAGCTGAACCTGAGCCTGAGTTGTGCTCAATTGAGTGAGTCTCGACAAATTTCGGCTTAATATACGGTTCTCCTCGAAGATAATCTGCGAATCTAACAGGATCGATCTCTTCTAGCTCATTTTTGTGTTGCAGAATCGATTCTACTTTCTCATAGAAGGCATACATAGTGGGCCTTTGTTCTGGGTCAGAGGATAAACCCTCCAAAATTAATTTACAAAGCGCGTCTTTTGGGTTATAACTCAGAAAGCTATGGGCAGATTTCACCCTCTGAGCGTCGAAGGAAGCCAGTTCTTCATTCGTAAACCCTATTAGTTTCATGAAAGCCACGCTCAAGGAGTAAACATCAGCCTTAGACTGTACTTCTGTGTTGAGATTTTTCAATCTGAGTCGCTTTAGTTCCGGCGCACTGAAAACTACGTAATGGGCTTTGATCTCAGCAGTTTCTAAAGTTAGCTCTGACCAACCTGCCCAGTTAGATAATTTGAAAGTTTTACGCCCATGATCGTCAGATTGCACTACAATGCTGTCCAGATTAAGGGACTTGTGAGCAAAATCTTTCGTTTTTAGATATGAAAGTGTTTCAGACACGTCGCAAAGCATTTTCACCTTATCCAAGAACGTAAGAAGACCATTGTCATGGAGATAGGATAAAGTCGCTGTGACTTGCTCGGTAATTATGTGAAGAGATAGATTAGTCATTCCGGGAGCCTGGTCCATATAGCATCTATAATGATGAAGGTTGTTAGGAGTTGTTTTCGCATTGGTAAGTGTGGTTAAATGATCCCATTCTCTGGATACACGAGGGATTGCAGCCTCTGGGACGTTGTAGTAGGAAAAAACGGTTTTTCGTTTCCCATCTATACTTGAGAGGACGTTTGAAATTGTGTGCATTGGTGCTGTGGCGATGATATCACCGCTTTCGAGTTCGAAATCTGAATCGATGGAATTAAAAAGCACTGAATCATGAGTAATGAGCTGATCAGTATCGAACACAGTTGTGGATTTCCTACTAGGGAAATTGTTGGAATGACGGTAGCTGGCGTTCATGTTATGACCTGGTTTGATGAGGTTGAAAGATTTTTAATTTTTTATATGCTTATGAAGTTGAGATTAGTGGTGTCTGTCTAGCTCTGGATAGTAATGAAACTTCAAATCAGCAGATCATTTAAACTCATGAGACAAATAATATCAGGTTGAATTTATATATTCAAGCCTTAAATCCTAAATCCTTATCAGTAGAAGAGTTAACCTGCTCAGCAGACATAAGTTGTATTATTGCGAAGTATATAGCGAAGGACTGCTTATAAGCGCTTATAATGTAAATAATTGCTGGAGAATTCTGAATTCCTTGGCATTGAATTCGCTAACTTCATCTATATTTTCGCAAATGACTAATGAGATCAGTACTAACTAATGATATTGAATTAATAGCCCGAGAATATGGGTTTTTTGTTTAAAAAAAAAAGAAGAAGGGAATACTATCCTTTTTCCATTGATCCAATCGACGATGAGAATCATACACAGAGGCACATTTTAAGTAGTCTATTGAGCAAAATTCCGTTTGGTCAATATAGGAATGAGGAAGAATCCCATCAAAAAAATTTCAGGATCCCGAAGTGAAATCTTGCCAATAAACTAAACGCAGACTAAAAAAAAGAGCAATCACCTTCGGTGGTCTTAGGCATCGAAAAGCGGACTAGGTTCAACTTAATTCGGATATAGGCGTCGATGATTCCTATAGTATTCCTCGGAATACAACACAACCCAAAAAAAATTTTTTTTAATTTAACCATAAAAAAACGCAATGCTGGCATCGAGGACATCAATCAACTCCCTTACTAACACTGAAGTCGGAGGAGGTCATGGCACTGAGATTTCTTCTCACCACTTCAAAAGTACGGATGAACTCGATCGAGAAAACATCGAACCCATCAAGCGAAAATTGGTTGAGAATAGAGGAGCAATGATAATCTCTGAATACCTAAGCAAGACGAGGATCAATATCAACAACATTGAACACGCAAGGGTAGTCTGAACATAACTATCATGAAATTGACTTCATTCAATAGATTCTGGTGGACATATTACAAAAGCCTCCTCAACGAAGGATAATTGAAGAGCTTCAATTCGCAAAGGAGGCTTTTTCGGATATAAAATTCTTTGAAAAGATGAAAGGAGAACTTGAAGAAGAGGACTTCATGAGGATCTTTCGGCAACTCCGTCTGCGCGAACTTAAAAGAGGCGAGGTCGTCTTTAATTTAAGTAAACCGCAAAATCCTGTGGTTCCTTACGGCTTTTGCTTTAGACGACTGGGGAGAAGATTTTTTCATTATCATTAGAGGATCCGTCTATATTCTTCTCCCAAACACCGCAGCCGGTCACACAAGAGGTACGATCGATAATGTGATAGAGTCAGAGGTCGAAGAAGGAGATGAGGTAGACGAAGAAAGCGACGATGGTGATGATTTGAATGTGGAATCTAAAGTCTCACAAGGAGAAGTTGCGGAAGAAAAAGCAACTTTAACCCATTTGGAAAAGGTTTCACGGCCTGAGGCTAGGAGCAGTATAAATTTTATGAAAGCTAAACTAATGCCAACGAACGCTAGGAACGGTAACGACGGTAGGAAAATTGTCTTCAGGCATGAGGAAAAGTACTTGACATAAAAGGTTCGAAAACTCATTTTCAAAAAAAAAAACTAGACACACTTCTTGGAAAAGCTGAACAGAGATCTGACAAAGGACGCATCACAATGGGTCCGAGGCACACTACAGAAGAAGATCGTCTTAAGGCAATTGAAAAAGCTTTTCCGGCTTTTTTTGTTGGAAAGGTCTTAAAGCAAGGAGATTCCTTTGGTGAAATCGCTCTTCAGCACCGTACTCGAAGGTAAATACAAATTATTGTGTAAAAAACAATTGGATGTGCTTTTTTGTAACCAAACAACTGCAACTGTTGTTTGTAAGCAGACGACGCTGTTTGGAGTATTATCGAAAAAAGATTTCGACAGCTTATTATGTAATTCTGATTACCTTTTGTGACAATGTATAATGAACGATTTCTAATACAGCGAAAGTATATATCAAACAGGACTACCAGAGCAGATTGTACCTCAAGAGCATGCATATTTTCTCAGACCTCACGGATGCAGAGTTGAAAAAAATCTTCCTTCAGCTTCAACAAAAAGAATTCCATAAAAATCATATCATCTACAAGCAGGGACAAGTTCCAGATTTTATCTATTTCGTCAAAGAAGGTGATGTTGAGGTAAGTTGCTCTTTCAAATTTTAATTTTTGAAATTTTTTTCTGCTAGTTAACAGTCGAGGCTGACGTTTCAGACGCTAAAAACGTAATCAAGGAATCTGAATCTCCAGTAGAAAAACACGTCTTGGCACAAAAGCGGTATTTTAGAACGCAAAAGAAAGAGATCAAAAAGTTTCGAGTAAGCATAACTGGATCATATAATTCAATTAATCATTTATTTCTGGATTAAATCAGGTCGAACAGCTTGGACCAGGGACTTATTTTGGATACGAAGAATACTTTGATCATAATAACAGAAAAGCCACAGCGACCGTGTGCTCAGCAAAAGCTATTATCTACTCTATTTCTCTGGCAGTAAGAATCGTTTTAGAGTTCCAACGTATTCATAATTAAAATTGTTAGCGCTTTTCACGAATAATGAGAGACCCAGTCTCACTCAGCCGACTTCAGGATGACATCGTTCGGTTTAGTAACAAAGTCGAAAATCTCATAGAGCAAAATAAACAACATGAACTTAAAATGACTATGGCTGTATCCCAGCTAAAGAAGCAAGACAAAAGGTTGAATCTCAAGCTCGAACTTGAGATGCTCGCGAGGAATTCCACAGAAGGTCCTTTCGAGGAATCTCTTGAATTATACACTTCGAAGGAAGAAACATTAGTTCCAAAGGAAGATACGTCATCAAGCTCAAGTCCAATTCAAAAGAGAAACAAAAAATCGTTAAGCATGCTGCCTCTCAATACGACACAAGGAGACACTAGTAAAGACCAATTACTCAATTCGCTGACTCCTCGGCTGCCCGAAATCAAACCGGAGAAACCGAACGCCGAGATCTACTCTCCGAATCATCGTGTGATTCGGAAGGTCGATATCGTCGATGACTATGAGGAGTACCAAAATAAAAAATTCAAACCCTTCTTTCGAAACAGGAGCCAAGAGATCTTACAGAAGTTAAAAGCACTGAAAGAAGCAGATAAGATAGCTTCTCTTAATACAGAGCATCAATCGAGTCCTAAGAAAAAAGTTGAGTTCGACCGCCTTTCAATTTTTATTCCTAACAAAAATAGCTTCTTTGAACATCAAAAGAAGGTCAATAAGATAAGGTTCAATAGTGAGCTGCTGAAATATCGGAACAAGGATCTCAGTCCTTCTAGAAGACTGGAAAGCATCACAAATCGATCTGAGCAAGAGCCGGGCCACATGCTGTGCAAAACATTGAAGTTAGAGAAAAAATTACTGGAGTTCAAAGAACAGAAAAGCTCATTAATGGAGTCGCTGGAGAAAATGAATACTGATAGGCAATCGACGATGAATTACCCGGAATTCTCGACAGAATTTAGCGAGGAATACGCGACTCCAAGAGTGATGCTGCTAAATAATAAGAGTCCAAGAAACGTGCGATTGCCTACATTAACTAAGGACAGTAATTTCAAAAATGCAATCATGAAAATACATGTCGTTCAGAGATCAAACTCTCCTCTAACCAAAAAGTTGGAAGTTGCACTAGGGATAGCTGGTTCTAAAATCAGAATGCCTTGAGAGCGCTATTTTAGGAAATCTTATTTCTTTTTTGATTTATTCACTATAATTCTTTTGTTTTTATCTCTCTGTTGATACTTAGTAACTTGATGAATATCATTACTGATTGTCATCAACTTCATATCAATTAATCTATTTTCGAGACTTAACACTGAGTCGGTAAACTACGAATTGGGTTTGTTGATATAATTATTATTACAACTAGTAATAGACACTCTCAACGACTTAAGCTTTATGAATTTTAGCTAATCATCAGTTTATTAGTGTGTCTCAATTATAAGTATCTCTTGAAGAGGGGGAAAATTGCTCTCATCCTGTGAATAATTGTTACATCTGACATACTATCTGGATTTTGCAAGCCATCTGGATTTTCCCTTCGAGTATTCTACCTTTGTTGAGTATCCTTTATCAGCAAAAAGATTTTCTGTAGCTTCTGTACATTATAAAGAATTTAACTTTCTTATGATTTTAATTCAATCACTTGATCAGCTCTTCAATATACTCTTAAAATCAGAGCACTTAAATTTAAACAGTGTGAAAAAATGCGCAGATTTCTCTGCTGACTCGTAACAACGATGACAGTTTTCAACGATTTGAAGAGCTATAAAATCAAAATAGCAAATAAGATATTATTCTCAACTCGACTCGACTTTTTACAACTGCATAATCGGCAAGGCAATGAATTAACCCTCTTCATCATAATAAGCAAACATTTTTGTTGAATTATGCTTTAAAGGCGTTAGCATTATTCTTTGCAATTTTTTCAATTGTGACCCTTGCAAACTCACGAGTTTCCTCAAGCTCCGCGTTGGACCAAGGCAATTTAGATTTCGAATTGTTTAGCAACACCTCCGACACTCTTCTCTGAGCGATATCTCTGAAGCTAGCTGGGTTATTCTCATAAATTCTTGAAAATTCTCTGCAAATTTGGTCAATGACGCTGGCGATTTTCTCAATAACTTTATCTATCTTCTGATACCGAGATTTCGCGTACGTTTGAACGAAACTACAGTCTAAATATTTCAAAGTCTCTGCCATAAACCTCTTTGAGGTTAGAATCAGCTCAATATACTTAAGATTAAATGATTTAAGCTCATTTTTCGATGGGATCTCTCTCCCTTCCGCTCGGTATTTCCTCTTTTGGCACGGAGGCAGAAAGTTTGAAATATCAATTCTCATTGCATCGGCGACTTCTTGGAAATAAGTCACGTAGAAGATGAGTGGGTCAGCCTCTTTCTTCCGTGTTAGGTTGCGATCCTTCGCAAAGCTGGATAGGAAATTGTTTTCTATAAATTTTAGAGCTGACTTGAAAAACAGTTTCTGTTTTTCCTCCCTTCTTTTGTTCGTTTTCACGCCCAGATTCTTGTATTTCTTCTCTCTAATGCATGAAACGATCGTCCTCTCGATGTCATTCAGTCCCTGAAGATCAGATTCTTGAGGGATGACGCCTTGCATGATCGCCTCGATTAGCTCTCGGAGTCGCACGGCGTTCTTTCTGATTGACATTTGAAGCTGTTGAGGAGAATGCTCGTTTCGTGATGGCTCCAGCATCATAGTGTTCGAGTAAGCTTCAGATTTGATCATCCCAGGCGTGTCAATTGGGTATTGTGAGAGATATCTCTGAGAGGACATATCAGAGTCACTGCAGATAGTGGTAGACTCATCGTACATTGTGGCTGATTCTTCAATTTTCTGGTTATTATATTCAGCGCCTTCATTTTCGATTTGCATTTCATTGTTTTCATAGCGTGGTCTTTCAAAACTCTCTTCGATCTTTACGTAATCCATTAAGCAAGGTTCACCTTGCATCTCGACGTCGGCGCAGTATCTCTGGTCCAAATCGTTCTCGAAATCTCCTCCGTTGTAATAGTTCCGCTGATAAGTGCTATATTGGTCCATCTCGTTGAACTCTTGAGGCTCTTCATACTTATTGTAAGTAATTTCGGTTTCTTCTTCACTGGACATAGGACGTCCTTGTACTGGAAATGGCTGTCGGTAATACT
>ENA-UOTZ01001467-UOTZ01001467.1-compost-metagenome-genome-assembly--contig:-NODE-1467-length-15820-cov-4.305088_pt1 | contig 15820 bp, 14 predicted proteins | sample MGYA00238144_ERZ746983 | MGnify/ENA primary metagenome ERZ746983 (study PRJEB28759, sample SAMN06268863) | compost metagenome | isolation source: single cell | place: USA: California, Emeryville, Joint...
AGATGGAGTCCAAGCGGTGATATGATTGCGAGTACTTCGTATGACAAGACGGTAGCACTATTGGACTTCAAGACTGGAAAAAAGCTTTATACTGGAAACACCTCAGACGGGAGTAAATTTTCACTGTTTGATTGATTTCGATTTCTTCTTAGTTGCTGCTACGTCAGTCTGCTTTATTTGAGAAAGAATCAAAGTCATTAATCACAGGAAGAGAAAGTAGCTACAAGAAGAAGGAATTTGGGAGAATAATCATTGGCCACAATGAATAATAGAAGCATTTTAAAACTTTTTATCCCTTATTTTTCAGCATAATATCATGCATTCTTCCTGTTTGAAAACCAAAACAATTGATGAAGGAAAACTGAAAATTCACACAAAAAACAGAAAATGATATACTCTTAAGCTTGCTTCTTCGTAAAAATATGAACCCGACTTTTTAATTATAGGAAAACTTTAACCACTAATTGACTTTAATTTATAGATTGAGTCACAAAAAGCAATCCCTTGAATCGGAGTATATTGAGATCATTTAGTTGTTAAGTTATAGTCTGCCTTTAACAGTCATTCTTTGATTTTGAAGGAGTTGAGATGTCTATGATGAAATTTCAAAAGCATTTCCATTTGCTGATGTTGGAGTTTGAGTGTGAAATACAATTGAGAAAAATTCCAGGCATCCAACTGCTTTTCACCTTTCCAAATCTGTAAAGTTAGGAATATCATTGTAAGATTACTTTTTTTAGTTTAACTCTATGTACGAAAAGAATAAGAAAAAGAAAAAGAAAATTATGAAACTCCAGAACCTTTACTTAATAGCAAAACAATATTTGTGTTTTAGTAGGCTCTTCGAATGAAAGTGATCTGTGACCTAAATCACATAAAAATAATCCAAGAGATTCTAACATATTTCAAAGAATTCCTTAAGATGCTCATTTTGAGAGTTAAATATTGAATATGCTGAAAAAATATCGCTTGAAATGCTGTTCTAACATCTTTTACTTTCGCTCAGCATCGATTTTGAGTGAAGAATAGAAAAACTTTCTGAATTCTGAAAAGAAGCAAAAATATTTTGAAGTCTAGTTCAACTCTTCCAATTAGTAATATTTGGCTTCTACGCAGTTCACGTAATTAATCAAAACCTCAGAAAGCTAATATATTAAGACTCTGAAAAATTAATTAATTACTCAAAATTAACAGGATTAAATTTAATCATTCTCAAAACTCAAACAAGAAAGTCCACAGAAAATAAGAAAATGCTTCAAAAAATCAACAAAAAAAAAGGATTCCTCCAATCTCGTCGAGGAGGATTCAAAGCAATTGCAAGGTGCACGGGCCATAGTTTATAATACATTGATGAAATTTAGTCAAAGAATGCTGACAATGTTCGATTCAATTTGAACATCAACGATGATATTTCGATCAAGGCCACAGGCCGCGAGCAAATTCCCTTTGACTTGACAACAGTCTATCCAAATAATAAGTTCTGCAATGAAATTTCTCTTATGTAGTAGTAATTTATTTTATGGAAATTCAGCAATATCTATCAGATACTTGTCCACTGAGAATACATATTCCAATAAATAATAAAAAAGATAATGATTTTTCAATGCTAAATCGATATTGTGAAGATAGTTTGTGCGATCGCCCAAACGATTCTCAACCATCTTTTTTTAATTTCTTCAGCAAAATGGTTGCATCCTCTTTGGGCTACTATCATATGCGAAATAAAGAGGTGGTAATCATTGTTTCCATTAAGAGAAAATGTATTCAGAATATTCCTTTCTGGATTATAAGCCTTAGAACTTGATAATATACTCTTTCAAGATTTTTTATTCAACTGAAAAATAAATTGAATATTTCTTCCTCTTGACTAATTAAGAACAATCAGCCAAGCAAGGCGTACCCCTGCTATTCTTGAGAAAGGACTATTAATTTTTTCTTTAAGTTTTCACAAAGCTCAAGTAACCGCAATAAAAAGGCGCAGCAGCTCTTACTTACAAAGAATAAATCTAATGATTAACATCATTTTCAAACTGATTTCCTATCTACAAATTCTTAGGAGTCGTCGTTGCTTTCATCTTGGGATTGAGGTAATTTTCAAGAGTTGTAGTTTTTCTCTGCAAAACAACTGAACTCACCGAAAACAATAATTAAAAATATTCTATGAGAGAATTAAACCTGTAGGTTCTAGCCACTTCCATAATTACAAGAAAATTCGCTTCTCTAAGTTTTCTCTGTAATTATCGTAAATTGCTGCTAGTTTATTGAGAATCGATTTTGTCCTTAGACACCTTTTATAATCTAAGCTCTAGTCCACCGTTTTGTGACTAAGTAAAATTATTTTTGAGATCACTCTTATGTTTTCTGGTTAGAGTTTTCAGTTTTCTCAAACTTCCAATTTTGTTTTCTGATAAATAGAAAGTATGCATGATCAAACTGAGACATGTATAGGAGAATAGGAGATGCTTACGGTAATAATTTCTCAAAACTAATCGTCATCATCAATATTTATTCTCTCAAAGTTTCTTTCTCGTCTTCTTTTGGCATGGTTATTACAATTGATTTCTTCTCAAATGAAACAGATAGACATAGCAGCTTCTAAAAAGGAATAAAATGGTTACTATTGATTAGCAATGAAAAGCTACTATCATCTGGGGTCTTTCCAGTATAAAGATTTTTTCCAGTCTTGAAGTCCAACAATGCGACTGTGTTATCCCATGAAGAATTCGCCAGCATTTCGCCGCTTGGACTCCATCTCACGCAATTGATAGGATCTAGAAAGCAATTATTCAAGCGTTAGAACGAATTTTATTAAACAAATCCAAAAATATTACTCTTGTGAGTATGTTTGAATGTTTGGACAATCTTTGATTCTCGTTTATCAAATATCCTCACATTACTCTGCATACCACCTGAAGCTAATAGGTTTCCATTGCTTGGGCAAACATCAATCCAGTATGCATGGCCTAAAAGAAATAAAAATTAAGAAGAAAGCAACAAAACAAGAAATATAAAAGGGAAAAAATTAATAGGTCAGTCCTTTTTTTCCCATTGAAAAGAGACAGCATTGCCTCTCTTTAATGACTTGGAATTGAATCATATATGAAATGAGGAGGTCGAAAGGGAAGAGGTAAAATCAAGTTTGCTGCATATACCTTCCTCCAATTTAATCGGATTCTTCAAACTGAGAGCTTGCTTCTCAACATCTAGGATATAGAGTTTTGACCAATAGAACTTGACGAATAACAAGGGCTCATCAGGGTTTGTGCTCCACCTGCACCGGCCACAAGGATCTAAAAGTTATTATAAAGTTACGAAAAATTATTATATCGCTATGAACTATATATCAAAAAGTGGAAAGATATATCTGATCACAGTAGGAGAGAAAGAATACGTTGAAAATTAGAGATATTTAAAAATTTGCTTACCATAAATGTGATTTTTCTCCAATTTCATATGGAAGCGATAACTGTGAGTGCTTACATCGGACAACAGGCATGTTCCATCGCGATCAATGGTGACAACAGCCTCTCCATTAGGATTGAAGTCAAGGCTAGTCGTGCAGTTCCCTAGGAGCAAACATGTTAGATAATGCTGTACTGGGAAAATCAGCTATTAAATACCTCCTTCATTGTCATATTGGGAGTGCCATTTGGATATTCTGATGAGTTTTACAATATTACCAGTCTTTCCGGTGGTGACATTGTAAAGATGGTAAGCTATCTTTCCGCTCACAGAAATTGCACCAAGAAAGCATCTTCTTGTATTATAAGTTACGTCTCCATAACCAGTATCTAAACTGATCATGAAATGAATTTAACAATGATGTTACTGCCGCTAAGTTCTTCAAATGAATATATTTTCCTCGCTTGTCCTTTACGTGAGACATCAAATACTTGTAGATTGGCGGCATTCTGAGAACCATGATTAACAGAAACTAGGAGTCCTTTGTCTGCAATCTCTTTCACGTGAGTCCAATTGTAGAGTTCTTAATGAATCGTGAGCAGGTAAGAACCAAATGTAATTAGTTTAAAAATACCATTGACGTAGTTAATTTTCACTCCATCAAAGTTAGCAAATTCCTGCTTCGATTCAGATTCAACGATACGAATCTTATTATTCAATCTTGAGGACCAAGCAAGTAATGTTGGAGATATAGGGGATTTCTCTTCTATTCAAAAGTCAGATGATTGGAAATAGAAAGAGTGCAAAATGAGAATCTTATTTATAAAGTGGATCAAGCATCAATACCAGTTTTTATCGAATTGTGAAGCAAATCATCTCCTGATGCGTCTCTTTTGGCTTTGGACTGTTCAGGGTCTGAATGAGTTGATCTCTTACTGCTTTTTGATCTGGTTTTTGGTGGCATTGTTTGTGAATTACAGAATGCAAAAATAAAAATTTTAATTAGCTCAAGCCAATACGCGAGTGAATTGAACAAAGAAAAAGTAAAATAGAGATAAGATTCGGCGGTGATCATTCTTTAACATCAGTTGGACACTGAAAACATCTTTTGGACTTATTGCTAGTGAGAGAAAGCTACACTCAAAAGTGAGAACAGTGTCCTTACAAAACAAGCGAAACCTAAAATGATTCAAAAACTCAAAAATTCAAACATAAAACTTAGCCTTTTCAACTGCTAGCGACACTTCAACGATTCATTCAAGACTATTTTAAGCAAAGATCTCCTCAGTCTGAAAAGTGCCTTTGCTCTAAAAAATGCCAAAAAGCTTCTTCACTCCTAAGAAAACAATCAGAAAATTTCGATACACTTTATATTGTTTGAGAATATGAGCTCGAAAAGTTAAAAAAATATCGTAAATCTCATTTTCAATAAAATCAAAAAATTATTTCTCTGTTTTGCTTGGAGTTATATCTCAGTCCACAAATTCTCTCTCTTTTTCCAAAAAAATTCAGGGTTGCCTTCGTAATATGTCAGTTGTCCGTCAGTGCTTTTGATTGTCGCCAATAAATATAAATCTGGATTTTCATTTTACATAATCTAGCAAAATTCTTTCGACAAACAATCAGCCTACAGTCTTTACTTGAATTTCAAGAAATCGAAGGGAACCTAGACCTCTCGGATCTTGTTGATCTTGCCTATAAATTACAGATTCTTCCTGAAGAACGGGAATTTGACTAAAATTACTTCGAATAGTGATGTAAGCATTTCCCAACCAAACCTCACAGCACACAATTTTCCATACTAAAATTTTGAAACAAAATATTACAATTCAAAACTGATGCCATCCACAAACAATAATGCCGTTTGGAACTTTAGAGGAAGAAGCTTGATAATTTTCGACTCACATTGATCAGAAGACATGATATTTCCAACATGTCCACAGGTTGCGAGGGGACATTCATTGTTTGGACAGCAGTCTATCCAATAAGTTCTACAATTAAATCTAGTTTCATTAATCATTATAGGATTTTTGATTTTATTTGATGTAAGAATACATTTTCAATAAATTCTCAAGTGAAATAGATATCGCAGAGATGTCTGGGACGTTCGCTTGCTTGATTTTCAAACATTTTTTATTTCTTCAGCAAATTGACACTGTAGTCCCTCTTTGGGCTGCTATTATTTGTGATATGAGAGAGGATCATTTTCCATTAAGAGGATATGCATTCAGAATATTCATTCCGAAGCCTAAGAACTTATTAATATTGCTGAATAAAAGCTATAAATAATTAGGAGTAGTAACAACGAACTTTCATTTCCCCTCAAAATATGATTGTTACAGCAAACTTTTTTCTCATAAAGAAGAAAATATTAAATGACCAGATCGATCCATTTTTCAAAATGGTCTTCCGTTTCTCTACTGTCGTTATAAGACCAGAAGACCGTGATAAACTATACTTTAGCTTCACATTTATCTCATGTATTTGTTGACTTATATGCGAAATTATCTATCCCGTAGTGAATTTTGACCGTTACCTTTGTATCATCATAGAGCAAATTATTAAACTCTTGAAAGTTTAAATTTTTATTATTCTCTCATAGTAAGTTTGAAATAATAAGTTTCCTTACTACCAAGCTGGGTTTTCTTTGGTGAAGTCTCAAGTTTTCTAATTTATCCTTTCGTTTTTGGTTAGAAAGAATATATGACGAAATCCTGATGGGTATATGAAGAATAAATATAATCGCTATTATACAGAGTTGGAAAACACTATTAATTGCGACTGACCAATCATTCTTCTCTATCTGGTTTCATCGAATTTGATTCTTGCTCAAATGAAGCACACAGACATAGCGGGTTCTAATAATTAAATGATTTTTGTCGAACAGTGAAAATTTACGTTCATCTGAGGTATTTCCAGCATAAAGCTGTTTTCCAGTCTTGAAGTCCAATAGTGCTGCTGTCATATCATTTGAAGCAGTTGCAAGCATATCACCGTTTGGACTCCATCTCACACAGTTGATATCATCTAGAAACAATAATTCAGATGTTAGAAATAATTAAATAAACAAATCGAAAAATATTACCTGTGTGAATGCCATCGAAAGTTTGGACAACCTTTGATTCTCGTTTATCAAATATCTTCACATTTTTATCATAGCCAGCTGAAGCAAGTAAGTTTCCATTGCTTTGGCACACATCAATCCAGACAGTGAAGCCTGACAAAAATGAATGACAAATCAAAGAAAAAGCAGGTATCAGACAAAAAATTAATAAGTCAATCTCCTTTCTCATTAAAAAGAGATAACACGTCTACTAGGAATTCAAGTGAAGCCGTTGAAGAAGGAGAAGAGGTAAAAATTAAAAATAAATAAAAAATAGCTCCACTTACTCTTTGATTCGATTTGAACCGGCCCCTTCAAAATAAAAGCCTTTTTCTCAACATCGAGAATATTGAGTTTTGATCGATCATATTTAACGAACAATAATGGCTCATCAATATTTGTGGTCCATCTACAACGGCCAAAAGTATCTAAGAAAGTGATTATGAAAATCCAATTAATTTTAATGTCGCCATAAACTATTAATATTAGAAGGTGACCAGATACGTCTGGTAACGATAGGAAAGAATGAGGGCACTGAAAATATTTTAAATATTGAAAAATATTGCTTACCTTTCATATTTGTCATCTCCATATTAAGATGGAAGCTATAATTGTCCGTGTTCACATCTGATAATAGACATGTTCCATAATAGTCTATGGTTGCTACAGTCTCTCCATTAGGATTGAAGTCAATGCTAGCTATGACGTTTTCTACATGGAAATTTACAACATAAGAGGCTACAAGGGGAAAAAATTTATTAAATACCTTCTTCAGTGCTATATTGGGGGTGCCATCTCGATTTACGGATGAATTTGGCAATAATATCAGCTTTTCCAGTGGCAAAATCGTAAAGATGATAAGCAGTCTCTCCTCCAATAGAAATAGCACCAAGAATGCTTCTTCGTGGGTTAAATGTCACATCTCCATAACCAGTCACTAAAAAGATTATGAGATGGATTTTAACGAGGATGCTACTTCCAAAAACTTTCTCAAATGAATAAATTTTCTTCGCTTGTCCTTTGTTTGAAACATCAAAAACTTCAAGGTTAGCGGAATTCCCGTAGTTATGATGAACAGAAACCAAAAGTCCTGGATTTGCAACCTCTTTCACGTGGGTCCAGCTTCCGGCCGGATCTTGGGAGATAGTAATCATACATGAGTGACAATGGAAAAAAATAAAAAATACCTTTGAGTTGAGCTCCATCGAATTTGACAAACTCTTGTTTTGATTCAAGTTCAACTATACGAATCTTATTATTCTCGAACGAGGACCAGGCAAGTCGAGTTGGAGATATAGGAGATATATCTGTTATCCAAAGTTAAGCCATTATTAGAAATCGAAAATTGGAAAATGAGAATAAATCAGTAGATAAAAGGACGGGTACCAGTTTTTATCGAACTTTGAAGCAATTCATCGATTGCCTCGTCCTTGTTAGCATTTGACTCTTTAGGGTCTGTGTTATTCGATTTCTGATTGCTATTTGATTCGCTTTTTGGGAGCATTCCTTTTTTGACTTTGCTTATAAAAGAGCAGGTGAATAAAATTAAATTATCAAAACTAATCTCAAACTCATACGTGAATGAGCTTAGAGCAAAATTAAATAAAGATAGAATTCAGCGGTGTTTATTCTTAACAAGATGCTTGCGACAAAAATAAGATAGTTACGATAATTACTTGAATTTCAAGGAACATGGACGTATCGGATCTTGATGATCTTGCCTATAAATTATCTGAGAGCAAGAATCTAACTCAATTAATTCAAATTTCCTTTTATTGCAACAGTGAATTGTTGTTCGTTTCGCACTTTTTAAAAATTTCAATTATATGAACCACCATTCAATTTGTATAAATACGCATGAAATGATAGTTCTGACTCCAAATCTGTTGTACTCTTTGCTCTTTTACTTTGAATTCTCATGAAATTTGGAGAATTTCGTTGAAAGCATTTTTTTAGCTTCATTATTTAAACACATTCTCACAAAATAATGACAATGTACAGTGCTCTTCTTTAAAAACAAACAAATATTCATCCAATTTAGGAAAACTTTCACATATTTCCTTAAATCCAACAATTGAACAAGCCAAATATTTCAGAAAAGTTGAGTATTTGATGAGTATTGCATTAGCAAAACCAAAAAGCTATCTTGTTGCCTTTAGAGTCACCTTAAGGCTTGGAAAGAGCACTAATGCAAAAGGAAATCGCTGTATATCACTAGCTCAGTGCGAATTTTCTCAATTTTGTAATTCGGTTTGGATTTAATTTCGTGAGTGAGCATTTATAAAGAATACAATTTAACTACCGTAAATTCAAAAAGTGTAAAGTACTCCAAATCCACATTGCAACCCTTTGAAAATCTATTCTACAGATCTAGATTATGGGGCAAGTCTCCTCCAATCTGAGGTTTAGCCGAAAGGATGAGATCATGGGTACTGGTAAATTATGCTCTTGGCACCGAATTTAAAATTACTTGACTTGGAACAGGACAAGCACGTCCACAAATGCTCGCCTATTGCTCAGAAGGAACTAACCTGATTAGCGTTATCAACCTTGAAACTAAAAAGGAACATGCTCGTTTTGAAGGAGTTCAACTCAAGTCAAAGCGTGACGATAGTATTCGAGTTTGGTCTACTTGATATTGAAATTTCGTTTCCTCAATTAGGCTCAGTGCATGTCAAGGAGATTCCAAACACAGGATTTCTGGTATCTGCCCAGTTTGGAGAGTCTTCGAATTTCGAGATATATGATGTGACTCGAAAAGGGCAGGCGAAGAAAGTTTACTCATTCACAGAAGTTCCAGGAGGTACAATTTTCAGTTTAACTACTCTGAATGCAAGAATATATACCCCCATTTTTTAAATTTTCTTATTTAGTCGACGGTTGTGGGGATATCACATACAACTCGAGAAGAGGACTCTTTGGAACATTACCTGTTTGGAGAAAAATCTCATACCATCTCTTCACAGTTGATCCCTACAGTTTGCAAACTGGTGATGTGGTCAAACTCTGTCGGAAGTCTAGGTGGCATGGTGGTCAATTAGGAAGTAATTGATTTAGTTTTATACGCTCCTTTTAACTCATATTTTTAGATATCACTGGCCTTGATTTTGATCCAACTGGTGAGCTTGCAGCTTCTATCGACGGGCATGGATTCTGGTTTGTTTCAAACTTAACTACAGAGAAGCGCTCATACAGTGACCTCTCCCGGTTCGGAGAGGTTAAAGGTAGCATTTTTTAATAATTTTCCAACACTTCTAATTTCCTTTAATGATTTAGATGTATGGGCTTGCTGCCGATGGAGTACTCACCCTGGACAGCCTCTTCTTTTCATGAAGTACGACAGGAGATACCTTCTGCCTTTTGATGTTGAGAAGCAGGGTAATACTTCGAAGAGAGTCCTACTTCATGACTCACCCTATAGACATGGTAATGGGAATCACCATTATTATTTCATATCTAAGATTCCTTCACTCCTTTAATAGATGTGACATACCGGATCGATGTTTGTCCAACCAATGGAAATTTGGTTGCAACTTGCGGCAGTGATAGTAAAATCAAGATTTATGATCATCGTGAATCGAAAATCATTACCACCTTCGATCATTTAGGTGAGAATACATGTAGTTTGTTGGTTTTACTCATGATGACACTATCAGAGTGAAGCTGCTTCTTTTGCATTTTTCTTTCTCTTAGAGAGAGGGTTGTTCTTAATTTAATAATTTTTCACTAATCTAGGCTCGATCTTCTGTGTGAGATGGGACTCTAGCGGCGATAAATTGGCGAGTGTCTCTCACCTTAGGACAATACAAATGTTAGACTTTAAGACCGGTAAAGTTCTTTACTCTGCAAAAACTTCTGATGAGAGTAACTAATTCTTTCACTCGATTCTCATTAACATCGATTACCGATTTGCGCTTAGGATCGCCAACATCTGTATGTTTCCTCTAAGAGAAAGTCTTGATTGATTTCCCGAAGAAGAGAGGCTTACCAATAGCATTAGGTGATAATTGAAGAGAGAAAACAATACAAATTTGTTCCTCATTATTATAAGCCTTCTCATCTATATTTTCACTTCTTAGTTTATGGACTTGCATAATTCCATTATTCGAATAAGAAACTGAAATGCATAATAACTGAAACGGATTCCTCCCCTTCATGAAGATTGTCGACAATTAGGAATTTTTTTTTTATCTCTTGTCTTGATCCCGACAAGGTTAGTTTCCTATCTTCAAGAAAACAATTGTAAAAATTTCGGCCTCTCTGCATTTAGCGTCCTCTAGTTTATCCGGGAAAATAATAAGGAATTACAGAAAGAGAAATCATTCATCAACTGCTACATTGGAAAGTATGAAAAGGCAAACTTCTTACTTGAGCATCAAAATAACCCGCACAGATATGGGCTATTATAAGCGATTTTATAATATTTTTTACGAATCTGTCATCTATCAGGGATCTTGTTTTCGCTACAATAACCTTAAGCTAATAAATTGTCTCTCAACCTGATGACTCCAAAGCATCATTTCAAGAAAAGTCTTAGTGTCCCTAATATCCAATAAGATAATTGAGGTCTTGTTGAGGATATAATTTGCAATTTTTGTCTATTCTCGTTGTCTATAAGAGATAGCGTAAGTGTTTTAGCTCATGATAAATTCCAACCAAGCTATTTATTGAATAATAAGAATATTTTAGTATTTTTTGGCGTTGCTTTCTCTCCTTCTGCCTTTTTAATTGATCTTTGCTCAAATGAAACAAATAGATTTCGAAGTTGCTAGTCATGAAAGTAGATTATTGGATAGTACAATATAATAACTCACATCCACCCGAATTAGTTCCAGTATACAGCACCTTCCCAGTCTTGAAGTCCAACAGCTTGCATTTCTGATCTGTAGAAATGCTTGCAAGCATGTCTCCGCTTAAATTCCATCTGACACAATGGATAAGTCCTAGAATAATTATAAATAAATCAATTCGGATTAAGTCGCTCAAAGAGTTAATTAAACAAATCCACAAATCTCACCATCATGAATTTCCTCAAAGGTTTTGACAATTTTTCCTTCTCGTTTGTCAAATATCTTGATATTCCTGTTTAGACCAACGGTCGCCAGCAAATTTTCGTTGCTTGGAGAAACATCAATCCAGACCGTCCATTCTATAAGTTGCAATTACCAAATCAGAGAAGAGCACAAAGCGTAATAGAAGAAAAATATATGAAATGGATCTTTGCTTTTTTAAAGAAATAAGAGAGAATAGGATTTTCGTCAAGTTTCAAAAAATGGGAGAGAATTACTTGGATCATTATCAACTTTGAAGGGTTCAGTCAAAATTAATTTTTGTTGCTCAGCATCTAGGATATTGAGCTTATTTTTATCATATTTGATGAACAGTGAGGGATCTGCTGAGTTCGTACTCCATCTACACCGAACTATAGGATCTAAAAAAATCATTATCGTCAAGATAATGGTTGGCTATAGAGATATTACTTACCAGATATCTCGCCCAACGTCAGGTGAAATTTGTAATTGCCAGTGTTGAAATCTGCTATCAAGCATATTCCCATCGAATCAAGAGTCCCTACGACTTCTCCCACAGGATGGAAATCAATACTACCGAGAGAGTTTTCTGAATGCGATAAATTAATCGGTAGGTGAAAAACATGATCTCTTACTTGGATGGCTGTGATACTGTGAATACCACCTGGCTTTTCTTAATAAACTTGTACGATATTTGCTCTGATGTTCAAAATACTCAATATTGAACAGATGGTAGGATATTGTTCCTGCCTGAGGAATTCCTCCAAGCAAATTTCTTCTCGCATTATAGGCCACACCATAACCAGTCACTGAAAAAATTCTCAAAATGAATTGTGTTCTAATTTTACTGCCGGATATTTCCTCCAAGGAGATCTTATTTATTCGAGATTTCTGAGAAAGATCAAACATTTCGAGTTTAACTGAGCTGTCTCTGGCAGAGCGAACTGAAACGAGGAATTTCGTGTTTGGGATCTCTCTTAGATGCATTGAAGCGTTGAAGGATTCTTTTCGGGCGGTTAACTTGTTTAAATCAAATAGAGAGAGATTAGAAATACCATCTATCTCGTCGAATTTCTTTTCGAACTCATGCTTTGTTTCGAGATCAACTACACTAATACAATTAGTTTTCGTTGAGCACCATGCGAGCAGCTTTTGACGGTTGATATCTATGAAAAATCGATTAAATTGAATTGACAGTTGCTAATATCAATTGGAAACGAATAGGAATAGAACACAAAGCGAGCCAAGATAGATGTTGATCATTAATTATATTACCGATGTTTCTTATTGATGTTTTTCTGGGCTCTTCCGGTAGGACGTCACATGGCTGTTTCGATTCCTCAAGTTTCTTGTTGGTTGGAATCATAGTTTCCTCTTTAATTCTAGAATTTGGTCGGTCAACTTGAGCTTGAGAGTCGCAGAAAACCTTTTATTTTCTTCTGCATCACTTTTTGGAAGCATTTCTCTGTCTTTGTGTTTGGAAATTAGAATGAAATAAAATTTTAATTTTGATTAGTCAATACAATCTCTGAATTACAATAACTGAGTCAAAATTCGGAATGGTGACGAATTTTCGATTAAGAAGGCAAATCTACGTTCCTTGGAAGTCTAGCTACACCCTTCTTGGTTTTGAATACAGGCAGAGTGCAATAATATCTGAAGTTAATTTTCAGAATACCCTTTCTTCCAAAAGAAAAATTAAAGCTTCCTTTCGCATAAACGGCTCAGAATTAGAATCTAACGGACATTCATTTGGAAAAAAATAAGATCGGCGACGCAGGCTGTGAAGCAATTGGACGAAATGTTACCTGGGTGAATCTAAAGCATCTGCATTTAAATGAAAATAAGAAGATAGGAAATAAAGGCGCAATCGCGATAGGGAGCAACACCTTCTGGAGTAATCTCAAACTCAGATTTTGTTAAACCACGAGCTTTTTACTTTAGCCAGAGGTCTATATTAAGTGCTGAAGATTGCATTTGGCCCGAAACTACGATCTCTCTTTCTAAGATATTTAGGAATTTTTTTCCGTCCCAATAATAGAATCGCACAGCTAACGTTGTCAATTCGACTAAGGATATTTTCGTATAGAGATATCGTATTGCATTGTCCATGGGGTGGATACTTCTTGGAATTCAAGTTAATCTTGAAAATGTGAAATGATATGGAGATTGAGATTTGCTCAGTAGAATTCAACTTCTAGCCTATAAAAAGTTTTTTTCCTCACGGAAGCCTACAAGTATAGGCTCACATATAATGTCTGGCTTCGTTTTGAAAGTCTTGAGATATTGCTATCAAATTTGACATACAAACATAAACTTTTCTCTCAATCACAACTTTCTTCTCCTGAGAAAAACTAGAGCCTGAGAATCCCCACTTGATTACAGTAACCACTTTAGTATGTCAACCATCAAAATATATGGGATGCTAGACCATATGAGAGTTCACATCGCACCAGATATTTATCTAAGTACTCACAAGCGTAATTACCCAGTTGATTGCAGTCACAAGCATTCTGTCCTTTAGTTTGGAAATTTGTCATGAATGAAGAAAAACAAAATGAGAGTCTACTTTTTGGGAGTCTGAAATAGCTAAGCGTTTTTATTTGGCAAAGTATAATAATAAAATTTTTTATTAGAGGCTCCTTTACAGTATTTGAATTAGAAAACTACATAACAAGTTTTGATTTCAGTCCCAATCGAGAGGCTGCAGCAGCCATTGACAAGTTTGGAAATTGCATAATATCAGATGTGATTACCAACAATTATCGCTTCCATTTAGGGCATCTGGGAGAGGTGCCAGGCTGGGAGGGTATAATTCTTTCATGTCTTACTACCTGCTATCATTACCAGATATATTTGCTCCTCTTATATTATAGTTTATTGGTAGTTTTATCAAACAACTCACCGTTGATTTTTATTTAGCCGCTGTAAATGGAGTACTATTCCGGATGGACCATTCTTATTTGTCAAGTATGGTCAGAGGCGACTTAATATCCTAGATGTCGAAAAGAAAGGTCTCATTTTGAAGCGTCCGTTTGAGTTAGAAAAGAGTAAACGCAGCCAATTTTATTTGACTCTCTTTTTTTTTTGGGGGGCTTCTTCGCTCGATTTTAACTCTTTAGGCTGCTATTTCTCATTGCTAATTCTTCCTCCTTATTTGACATTCGTTTCTTTTTAGACAATTCAATCTGGATTGACGATATGGAAACTCAGTGGCTTCAGGTGGTGCGGAGGAGAAAGTGAAGATATTTGACAAACGAGGATCACAGGTTGTCCGAATTATTGATGGCATTCACAAAGGTAATATTTTTTTATTCATGGCCGCCAGATCCTTCGTGTATTTCTTACTAAATAGGGAGCATCCTATGTGTGAGATGGAGCCCAAGCAGTGATGTGCTTGCAACTGCTTCTCGTGACGACACAGTAGCACTATTGGATTTCAAGACTGGAAAAAAGCTTTTCACCGGAAAGAACTTAGACAGAAGTAGCTTTTGACTTTTAATTAATAAAAGCTATTCTCATTAGGATAGAGAGAAAAATTCAGTTGAATTTAAGAAGGAGAAATTGCCCTCACTTAGGCAACTTCAGGGCGACTGCCCCTTCTTTTTATGTTAGAGGGAGTTGTATCAATAGAGTCCAAATTCAAACTCAATCACGGATCAAAAATTTCATTCTTTTGATAGTCACGCGGTTCTATTAGGTTTAAACTCACAATCCTAGGTTCTCTTTTTCGAGATCTTGGCAGAAAGAGCATTTTTCCAAGTAATGGCATTACGGAATTGATTCAAACATTTTTGTTTAAAAGAATAATGAGAAAGGTTATATGCAGGATTGTATTTTTTTGACAAAGTTATTTCAGCAAATTATCGAGGAAAACTCAGCAACGATTTTTTGGTTTAAAGTCTGACAATCCAGAAGCATAATAAGCAAAACAATTGAGAATACACTCTGGTTTCTATTCGAGTAAAATGCAGTTTCCTCTAATCTATCCATCGAAAAGGTTCAATACATTGACTTACATTTTATTTTCTTCAATTTCGAAAGCAGATACTATACGAAACGTCGAGAAATATCATATAAAAAATGCTCTTAATTTTTCAAGATGGGGATAATAATTTCCCTCAACAATTTTTGAACTGAATTCTGGAGTTTTGGGAGAGAACGCGCCTAAATAGCTCCCAATTGGTTTCCCTGTTCATTTGCTACTGAGGGAAGCTACATCTGTTTGCTTTATTTGAGAACCAAATAAAATGAATCATCGTATAAAAGAAAGCTGTGATCTGAA